>ENA-UOXV01002904-UOXV01002904.1-marine-metagenome-genome-assembly--contig:-NODE-2904-length-21749-cov-6.459251_pt1 | contig 21749 bp, 19 predicted proteins | sample MGYA00238165_ERZ766961 | MGnify/ENA primary metagenome ERZ766961 (study PRJEB28924, sample SAMN03173240) | marine metagenome | biome: Marine; feature: Water; material: Subsurface seawater | place: North...
ACTTGAACCCCCGACACGCGGATTATGATTCCGCTGCTCTAACCAGCTGAGCTACCCCGCCATAAGGTGGCTGGATATAATCGGTTGGCCGGAATTCGTCAAGCATCGCTCATGCCATTCGTCATACCCGGCAGAGCCGTTTACGATGTAAAAAACACCGGAATCGCCGAATGCCCAAATTTTCCGCCAATCTGTCCACCATGTTCCGGGAACACAGCCTTATCGACCGGCCTCGGGCGGCGGCGGAAGCAGGATTTCGGGCCATCGAGATCCAGTTTCCCTACGAGCTGGAATACAAGGCACTTGCCGCAGAAATAAGCCGATACGCCCTTGCGGTGTCCGTGATCAACGTGCCCTGCGGTGATTTTATCGACGGCGGTGAAGGAAACAGCGCCCTGCCCGACCGGATTGATGATTTCCGCGAAAGCGTCCTGCTCGCCGCGAAATACGCGAGGGGGCTTGGTGCCCTGAATGTGAATATTCTGGCCGGCACACCCTCCATCGACGATGAAACTGCCAAAAATGCCCTCGCGGACAATCTTCGTCATGCCGCGACGGTCTTCGCCAAAATCGGCATTACCGTCGTCGTGGAAGCCATTAACGATATCGACCGGCCTGGTTTCTTTCTGAGTACCGCGGACGCTGTCATCGACATCATCGACCGGGCCGATCACCCCAACCTTGCCCTGCAGTTCGATCTGTATCACACGGCAATGATGGGCCAGCCACTGGTCGAAACGTTTGAAAAGCACGCGGACCGGATCGGCCATATCCAGTTCGCCGATGCGCCCGGCCGCAATGAGCCGGGGACCGGCACAATCGATTTCGCCCCGATTTTCGACGCTATCGACGCATCGCCGTATGATGGATGGGTTGCGGCGGAATATTTCCCCGCAAATAGGACCGGGGACGGCCTTGCCTGGCTAAAAATATTCGGCTGAGCAGGTGTGACGGCAAAACGCCGCTCAGGCCGCCCGCTGGATCCAGCCACCGCCGAGAAGACGCTCACCGTCATAGAAAACACAGGCCTGTCCCGGCGCAACGGCACGTTCGGGCGTATCCAGCGTAACCACGGCGGAATTGCCGTTATCGTCAATGCTCAACAGGGCCGGCACCGGTTCCTGCGTGGAGCGAACCTTCGCCGATATCCGAATGTCGCTTCCCGGCGCATCCCCGTCGCCGAGCCAGTTCAGGCCGGAAAGACGGATCGTCTGCTGACCGAGCGCCGAGCCCGGCCCGACGACCACCCGGTGCGCATCAGGCTCGATACGGATGACATAAAGCGGCTCGCCGGTACCACCGACACCTATTCCGCGACGCTGACCGATAGTGAAATTGATAATGCCCTCGTGACGTCCCAGCACTTTACCATCGAGGTCGACGATATCGCCCGGGTCGATGGCGCCGGGCCGGATTTTGGCGACGACCGAGGCGTAATCGCCATCGGGCACGAAACAGATGTCCTGACTGTCAGGCTTGCTCGCCACCGGCAGGTTGAAGCGCTCGGCATGTGCCCGTACTTCATCCTTCGGCATGCCGCCAAGGGGGAAGCGCAGGAAATCGGCCTGATCCTGTGTCGTCGCAAACAGAAAATAGCTCTGATCGCGACCCGCATCTACGGCGCGCCGCAGTTCCGCCGGGCCATCCGTACCGACCCGCTGGATATAATGACCGGTCGCAAGCGCATCACCCTGCAGGTCCTTCGCCGTCTTCAGCAGGTCACGGAACTTAACCGTCTGATTGCACAACACGCAGGGGATCGGCGTTTCACCGCGGATATAACTGTCGGCGAAGGCATCAATGACGTCTTCCCGGAAACGGGATTCATAGTTCAGCACGTAATGCGGAATACCGACGGATTCAGCAACCCGCTTGGCATCGAAGATATCCTGGCCGGCACAACAGGCCTTTTCCCGTTTCACCGCTTCGCCATGATCGTATAGCTGCAGCGTCACCCCGACGACGTCATAGCCCTCCTCCGCCAGCAATGCCGCCGTCACGGAACTGTCCACGCCGCCAGACATGGCGACGATGACGCGCGTATCCGCGGGCGCTTTGGGTATACCGAGGGAGTTCATGGCGCGGAATATAGGGTTTTTAACCGCCCCGGCAAGCAGGGACTGAGCGCTTAGGGCCGATTTCGCCGCCGGGTAACGCCCAGCCCCGCCAGCATCACGGCGAAAAGAGCCATCGTTCCGGGCTCCGTGACCACTGCAGGGGTATTTTCCTCCCGGACATAAATCGCCCAGCTGCCGATTTCATCCTGGGGCTGTGAGCCCTGGGAAAACGGCCCACCAACAATATTGATGAACGAGACGGGGATAGCGTTGTAACAGTGCGTGTAATACCACGGCACGCCGAAATAGGCGGCGCAGTTGAGGCTGGCAGTCGAATCCACATCATTCGTCGCCGTCGACCAGTCGATGCCGTCATGGACTCCCAATGCAGCCAAGCCGCCTGCCAGAACCGTCCAGCCACCCTCTCCGAGAATGCCGTGGTAATTACCGGTGTAATAGCCGTCGAAGCGAACGCTTCCATCCTTGTTCACCAGACGGTGCCGGATTTCAGCATTCTGGTTGATCGCCAGCTCGGACATATCCCGGGTGTGGCCGGTGCCGATGCCGACCGTCCCCGTATTCGACACCATATCGGTTGTAGACGAGGTGTCGCCAAAGACGCTGTTAAGGCCGAGGGTCCAACCGCCCCCCGCTGTCGTCATGTCTGCATAGACCTGGAAGGCATCAACGGTACTGCCGCCATTCGGGTCTATCCAGTAAAGCCCGTCGGTCGTCCCACCGGATTGCAGTATCTGTTTTGCCGAATATCCCGCGTTCGATGCGTCCGATCCCAGAGGCCCTGCGCGCGCGACGGTCATTGGCACGGCCATCAGGCCGAACGCTATCAGAATGCCGGGCCATAACGACTTTGTATATTTCATGAGGATTAAGCTGCCCGAATCCAGATCGCCGTGTCGTGGAACACCGCACCACCGTTAGGCTTTCCGGGGTCGGCGCTGACGAGCAGGTTAATCCCCATGCCCTCTTCGAACGCGAGGTTGGGCCAGATGCCCTCGACAATCCCCACGCCGCGATCCACGCCGTCGAACGGCTGGGCATGTACCACCAGATCGCCGCGATCATTGCCGATCCTCAGCCTGTCCCCGTCGCCCACGCCCAGATCTTCGCAATCGGCCGGGTGTAACATGATCGTCGGGCGGCTCTCATTCCGGATCGAAGTGTCGGTCTCGGTAAAACTGGTATTGAGGTAATTGCGGGACGGCGCGGTTATCAGTCGGAACGGCCGGGCATCGTCCGTGCTGTCGATGATATCGGCGAAATCGGGCAGGTATGGCAGTGCCGCATGATCCGGACCAAGCGCCGCCCAGTCCGCCTTGAAACGGAACCTGCCGTCGGGCTGCGGAAAACCGTTCAGGAAATGGGTTTCCTCGAAGGACGGGCTGAAATCGATAAACCGCTTTTCCTTCAGCTCTGCGGCCGTCCCCAGCCCGTTGGTCTGAAGGATCTCGTCTATCACGTCCCACGCCGTCATATCGAACGCGCGGTGATCCGCGCCGAGGCGTTTGGCCAATCCGCCCAGCATATCATGATTGCTCCGCGTCTCGCCGATCGGCTCGAGGATCTTCGGGCCGAGCTGCAGATAGGGATGGCCATAGGACGTATAGAAATCGTCGTGTTCCAGGAACGTCGTCGCGGGCAGAACGATATCCGCAAGCCGGGCGGTATCGGTCATGAACTGTTCGTGCACACACAGGAACATCTCATCCTTCATCAGCCCTTGGCGGACCAGGCCTGATTCCGGGGCGACGACAGCGGGGTTGGTGCTTTGAACCAGCATCGCCGTGACCGGCGGGCCGCCATTCAACGCTTCCGCATCATCCATCAGGATCGGACCAAGCCTGGACATGTCGAGCCGGCGCACATCCGGGTCATCGATGCCGGTGACAAGTGACGAATTGACGTCGAAGTTCTGACCGATAGAGCCATACAGCCCGGCGCCACGATGCTTCCAGGCGCCACGCACTGCAGGCAGGCAGCTTACCGCGTGCAGACCGGACGATCCGTTGCGCGAGCGGGAAAACCCGTAGCCGAGCCGGATAATCGCACGGTCCGTCGTGCCGTAATCTTTCGCCAGCGCCTCGATCTGTTCTACCGGGATGCCGGTAATTTCCGATGCCCAATCAGGCCCGCGCGACTGTAGATGCGCTTCCAGCAGATCCGAATCGTTGGTAAATTCCGCCATGTAGTCGCGGTCGGCATGGCCGTCGCGGAACAGCACGTGCATCAGGGCACAGGCAAGCGCGGAATCCGTCCCGGGCTTCGGCCGGAGATGAAGATCCGCCTGGCGTGCCGTCGGCGTGCGGTAGGGGTCGATAACCACCAGCTTCGCGCCGCGTTCTTTACGCGCACGGGAAATATGCGTCATCAGGTTGACCTGAGTATAGACCGGGTTCGATCCCCAGACGACAATCAGGTCGGCCTCGGCAAATTCACGGGGATCGCAGCCGCGCTGGGCACCGATACCGGCCGTCATCCCGGACAGCATGATCGACGAGCAGATCGTGTTATGCTGGCGCGAATATCCCATGGCGTTGCGCAGGCCCTGAATCCCGTCGCGCTGTACCTTGCCCATGGTGCCGGCATAATTATACAACCAGACCGTTTCCGGTCCGTGCTTCTGCGCGGCGGCCTTGAATTTCTCGGCAACGATATCGAGCGCCTCATCCCACGAGATCGGCTCGAAATCATCCAGGGTAGATATTGCGGATTTGGGCCCCTTGCGGCGCAGCGGCTGTGTCAGGCGGTCGGGATGATGCACCCGCTCGGCGTAACGTGCGACCTTCGCGCAGACCACGCCCGCCGTATAGCTATTCGCCTCCGAACCATGCACCCGGCCGATTTTATGAGGCGATTCAAGCTCGATATCCAGCGTACAGGCGCTGGCACAATCGTGCGGGCAGACGGAATAAGCGATATCTAGCGGCATTGGGCACGGTCCTTAGGAACTGATGGCCAGACAAACTGGTGGCCGGAGTATATGCCCATACAGCCCGTCGTTGAACCGTCGCATTCAGCAAAACACTTTTCGCCGAGCGCCTCCCCACCTGTCAGCCAATAGCCTATTTGTGAATGACACCGCCCTCAACGAAAGCGTGAAAAACAAAGGCGAATGTGAGGTCGTGCACTTCTTCGCGCATTCCTTCAGCGGTCTTGCGCTGTACCACGACATTGCCGATATCGCGGCCTTTGCCGATATCCTGCTCATCAAGGGCTGAATTCTGGCCCTTGCTCCAGGTCAGGGTGATGTCATCGGCGACAATCTTCCCGGCGCTCTTCAGCTTATCCAGCGGCCAGGCCTGTGAACCCACTTTGACCACATAGGCGAGCGGCGCGATCCCCTTGGGCATTTCGCCCCGGTACAGGAACGGCCGGGGAGCACTGTCATAGCCCTGATACGGATTGCTGCCATAGGGCCGGAAACCCGGATTGTTCGGGACCAGAACCTTCCCGCCGGGGTAGCGAGCGCGGAACTTCGCCAGCGATTCAACCCGCGCCGGCAACATTTTCAGCTCCTTGCCCGTCATGTCACCCACGATCCCCGTCCCGGTGAACTGCTGCCACCAGCTTTCGGTCTGGCGGTCATACATCACCATGTCGGATTTGCGCAGTTTACCTGTCGTCCCGAAATCGAAAACCTTGCCGTCAATCCGGCGGTCGAACACGATCGACGAATTACACAACGGGCAATACGTCACAGATACCGGCAACCCGCCGACCATATCGTTCACAATTTCATGCCACATCAGCACGCGCAGCGGGTAGGCCCGCGCATCCCCTTTGTGCACAAACGTCATGACAGGCTCTGTCTCGGCCCCGTCCTTGTACTTTGCCTGCGGCACAAAACTGGGCTTGTCGATGGACGGGATACCGTCTTTCGGCGGCCCGCCGGACATGATTTCGTCAAACTCGACTGATTTCTTCGAAAAATCAGTATCGGGCCAGGACAGTTTCCAGAACGTGGAATTCGCCGATGCAAGCATCGTCCCGCCAATGAGTATGGCCAGCACGAAGCTGCAGAGCATCAGCGCCCGCAGATAAATAGGATCGGTTCGCAGTGCCGAGGTATCAGGTCTCATTTCATCGTTCCCGAGTAGTCAGGGGAATGACGCCAGCTTATCGCAGCACTGACAACGAACTTTTCTTCACGATCGGGTGAACACAAATGTGTTTCCTAGCCGAGCGTGACCCGCGTACCCGTCTCGGCCGAGGTGATGACAGCTTCGAGCACGGCCGTCGCATGGAGTATCTGGTCCGGCGTCGCCGGGAACGGCGCCCCGCCCTCGCAGTCGGCGGCGAAGGCTTCCATTTCGGCCTTGATTGTCGGCATGCCGGGATAGGGGTAACCGTCCCAGGATTCCTCTATGAAACTGCCGTCGGTCAGTTGGGCGGTGAATTGGTCATGGGCGAAAATATTGCCCCAGCCCTTGTTGCCGAAAGCGCGGACCTGCCAAAGTGTCCCCGTTGCCGCGACAGAGCCGAGATAGCCCGACTGGCCGTTCTCGAAATCCATCAGGATCATCGTGGAATCGTCGATATCATAGGGCATGGTGATACGGCGGCTGACCGCCTGCACGCTTTTCACCCGGCCGAACAGATTGACGAACATATCGATGGCGTGGATGCCGAGAGACGTCATGCCGCCGGCCGGGCTCTCGGCGCGGCTTTCGCGCCATTCTCCGGCATAGCCCGCCATATTCGCCGAGAAATTACCCTCAATCTGGATCATGTCACCCAGTTCGCCACTATCGATCATCTCTTTCAGCTTGATCGCGTTCGGTGAGAACCGGCGGTTATGCCCAATGGCAACTTTCAGCCCCTTCGATGCAAGCGCATCAAGAGCCGTACGCGCATCCGCGGCATTGAGGCAGAACGGTTTTTCGCAGAACACATGCTTCCCGGCATCCGCGGCCGCCATAATCTGGTCGAAATGGACGGAATGCGGCGACGCCAGAACGAGGGCATCGACATTGTCATCCGCCAGAACGTCCTCATAAGACGAATGAAGTTTTATGCCTTTTTCCGCCGCGTAATCCACGACCTTTGACGGCGTCCGGGTATTGCCCGCAACGAACGTGATTACATCACTGGAACCGGCAACCGAATTCACCAGTGTCTGTCCCCATCGGCCCATGCCGACGATTGCTGCATTGATCATTTATTCTGCCGCATCCGTTGTTTCCTGAGGCACGAGCATATCGTACCAGGGTTTGTTTTCACGGGTCTTCGCGTCATCGACATGCAGGGCCTTCACCTCTGTATATTCGTTCATGCCCTCTTCACCGAATTCCCGCCCGATACCGGACTGCTTGTAGCCGCCGAACGGCATCTGCTCGGAAAGCAGGTGCCAGTCGTTGATCCATACGGTGCCGGTACGCATCCGACCGGCCACGGCACGGGCCCGGTCGATATCTTCCGACCACACACCACCCCCGAGACCGAAGATGGAATCGTTGGCAATTTTAACCGCCTGGTCCTCGTCGTCGTATTTCATTACACACAGGACCGGTCCGAAAATTTCTTCCTGGGCAATGGCCATGTCGTTGGTGACATTGGTAAACACGGTAGGCTTGATGAAATAGCCATTCGCCAGTTCACCCTCGGTCGCACGTTCGCCACCGCAGACGAGCGTCGCGCCTTCGGCCTTGCCCTTCTCGATATAGTCCAGCACCGTTTTCATGTGGCCTTCTGACATCACCGGGCCGACCTTCGTTGCCGGGTCCAGCGGGTCACCCATGGGCATGGCGTTCAGCTTGGTGACCATCTGGTCGACGAAATCGTCATGCTGGCCCGCGGGCAGCAGCAGCCGCGTGCCGGATTCGCAAACCTGTCCCTGATGATAGAACGCCGCGAAGATCGACCCGTCGATGGCGATATCCCAGTTGGCATCGTGCAGGACGATATTGGCTGATTTGCCACCACATTCGAGGGTCACCTTCTTCAGCGTGCCGGCCGCCTTGACCATGATGTCCTTGCCGACCTCGGTCGATCCGGTAAAGGCGATCTTGTCGACGTCCGGGCTGGTCGTCAGAACCTCGCCGATCAGCCCGCCGGGCCCCGTGATCACGTTGACGACGCCGGGCGGGAAACCGCACTCATCGATGATGCGCGCCAGTTCCATCGCCGAGAGCGGCGTGTCCGATGCCGGCTTCAGGATGATGGTATTCCCGGTGCCGAGCGCGGGGCCCAGCTTCCAGACCGCCATCATCAGCGGGAAGTTCCACGGGATGATCGAGGCACAGACACCCATCGGCTCACGGATGGTGTAGTTATAGGATCGGCCCGGGCGCGACATCCCTTCGATTTCCTTCGGCTCCGAATTGAACTTTTTCGCCATCGTGCCGAAATAGTTCATCTGGCGCTGGCCGAGGAAAGCATCGGCTCCCGTCTTGGCAATGGTGCCGCCGGAATCCAGGGATTCGAGACGCGCGAGGTCCTTCATCCGCTCTTTCATCTTCGCGGACAACGTGCAGATGATCTCACTGCGTTCTTCACCGGACATCCGCGGCCACGGCCCGTTATCAAAGGCATCGCGCGCAGCCGCAATCGCGGATTCTGCGTCGGCGACGCTGGCGACGGGAATATTGGCAATCGGCTCGCCGTTATACGGATTATGGGTCGGCCTGGTGACGCCACCTTCGGCATCCACGAACTTGCCGCCGATATAGAGCTGATAGGTATCCATTTTCCGCTTCCTTTGTTTGCCGTGCGATCACTGCTTCTGTTGCGCGGAACTTATCTCAGGGGTGGTGGGCCGTCCATACAACGGCCGCCGGATAGTCTCAATTTTGACATACGGAGCGGTACAGGGAAGTTTTAGCCAGAATCGTTATTCGCGATAGGGTGGAGCCGTTTAGTAGTCAGAGTTCAATAAAAATGGAGGGCAACATGAATAAATTAATCGCAGAATTCATCGGTACTTTTACGCTGGTGCTGTTCGGCTGCGGCGCAGCCGTGATCGCCGGCATGGGTAGTGGCGCAACATCAATCGATGTACTCGGTATTTCATTCGCATTCGGCCTCGCGATTGTCGCGATGGCATACGGCATCGGGCCGGTCTCGGGCTGTCACGTAAACCCGGCAGTCAGTTTTGGTGTGCTGATGGCAGGCCGTATGTCGGTCGGCGATTTCATCGGCTACGCCATCGCGCAGATTCTGGGCGCACTGGCAGGCGCTGCAATTCTCTATCTCATCCTGTCGGGCAAAGCATCGGGCTGGACAGGCGGGCTCGGCCAGAACGGATGGGGGACCGGCTACCTTGGTGAATACAACATGGTATCCGCCCTGGTCTTCGAAGCCGTCGCGACCTTCCTGTTCCTGGTCTGCATCCTCGGCGTCACGCAGGAGGGCGCACCGACCCACATGGCAGGAATTGCCATTGGTCTGACGCTGGTCGTGATCCATATCGTCGGCATCAACGTGACCGGTGTGTCGGTGAATCCGGCGCGGTCCATCGGGCCTGCAATCGTCGGCATGGGAGAAAACGCCAACGCAGTCTCCCAGCTCTGGCTGTTCATCGTCGCCCCGCTGGTCGGTGCAGGCGTTGCCGGGCTGATGTTCAAGTCAGGCATTCTTGCCGCCAACAAAGACTGATACGCAAACCGGCCGGACGCCCTGAATTTCTAGACGTTTTTCAGGGCGTCCTTCGGTGTGTGCCCGAAAGCATCGCGATAAACCCGCGAAAAGTAACCGGGGCTCCTGATGCCGACGGCGCGGGCAACTTCGGCAATCGTTTTATATGTGCCGGTTTCAAGATGTTGCCTCGCCTGTTCCATGCGCTCGCGGCGCACGAATTCAACGGGAGACAGGCCCGTCACCTGGCCAATGCGCCGGCGCAGACCGCGCTCGCTGACCGCAAGTTCGCGGGCGAGCCGAGCGATATCGAAATCGGCCTCGGTCAGATTCGCACGCACAATCCTCACCGCATCCTCGAGAAATGCCTCATCCGACGGCTTCGGCTCCAACATAGCTGCGGCCTTTTCCGCAACGCGTTCGCGGACGCCGACGCGATTTGCGAGCGCCGTCAGGTTTTCCTGATACCCTTGGCGTGCCGTGTCGGAGTCTGCACGGACGGCAACGACCTCATCCTGCATGTCGCGGATGAAATAGGTAATCGCAAAAGAGATCAGCACAGCTTCGGCACAGATACCGATATGAAACGACCAGTTCTGCTGAACGCCAATCACTGATTGCCAGAAAGACGGCCCCGGGCTCGTGGCGACCGGGAAATAGAAACCGACCGAATCCACGACAACGCCGAGCAATAGCGCCAAGAAAGACAGGGAGAAAAAAATCGCCGGACGATACCCTTTTAACGCACGTGTCACCGCGAGACCGCACATAAGGGCGCCCGCGGTTAACGACAAAACCGATGTTGCAATCCAGATCGGAATGAGGTGCGCCAATTCAAAGGCAAGTGCGAGGATCATTGCCACCGTCAGAATAACGAGTGCCCTGTCGCACCTTGGATACGTTTCCGGCAAACTCAACAGAGAACGGCCGAACAGCAGCAGGCTCGCTGCCGCCGCTATCCCGAATGACTGCGCAAGACCGTCGGCCAGTGCACCGGACACAGAGACCCCGCCAAAGCGGTTCGCCAGCCCGTCATAAATAACGATATGGGCGACGATGAAACCGAGATACAGGAAATAGTACAGGCACTGATGCAACCGTGACCGAACATAAATTACAAGGTTGTAGGCCAGCATTGCGACCATGAAGCCAAGCACGGCAGCGAGCGCCAGGAGGTCTCTGCTCTCTCCGTCGGTAAACTGCCGCTCCGGGACCAGTTGGACCGAGAGATAAGGCGCTGTGACGCCAGACAAACGCAGGAAAACCGGCACCCTGTCCGTTCCGGGGATATCGAGACCAATGGCAGGCCATCTTGAATTCGTGTCGCGGGCGGATGCGGGGACAACCCGGCCGGTGCGCTTGAGAATGTACAATCCACCGGGTTGAGGCAGGTACAACCTGGCTTCGTCAATCTGCGACTGGCCAAATGTCAAAACCCACTTCTTCAGGACATCGGCTGGCCGGGCAACTTCAAATCGAAGCCAGAGCGCTGCAAACGGGGCTAATGGTTCGATATCCGCCGCGCAATGTTGACTGAATCTGCCCTGTTTATAGGCGGCCACAACCTCGTTGTATTCGGCGCCGCCGTCGGGATCCAGATAAACAGACGCGGAACCTGCGATCTGAATCTCGTCATACACCGTGGACAACGCCAGGACCGGCGCCGAGATGCGCGTGCACTCCTGCGCATGCGGCGCAGCTGTCCACGGCACTACCAGCAACAGCACTACCAAAGAAAAACCGTATCCCCGCAAGGCACGTGAACTCTTCAAAACCCTCTCCACACTATTATTGTAGTTATGAGGAAGCCCCGGGCAAACAGGGAAAGACATCTCATTATAGCACATATCGGCCAATTGCTGGCGATGATCGGCCAGTATTCGCAGATGCTGTTTACGGCAATGTTCCAGCGCTCCTAGCCTATCGTCATGAATTTATCACTGAAGCCCGTCCTGACCGGCTACTCGGCACTTTCCATCGCCGCCGTCACCGTCTTTGCCCTGACAATCGCCGCCGTCGCGGCCACCGCGGATGGACAGGCGCTGCCCGCGCCGGGCCCTGGATCCGAGTTAGGCGTCATGCTGCAGGCGGGCGCAAATGACCTGTGTGTCGACAATGCCGGTTCGGTTCGGCCCGGCACCGCATTACAGGGGTGAAAATGCAGTCCGCGAAACCTCAATCAGCGTTTCGAGCGGGTTCGTCGGGGTAAAAATCTCGCAGCGTTTAGAAACAAGCTTTCGGGCCTCTGCATCGACGCAGGTAATGGCACGAAAAATAATGGCACGAAAAAAACAGGTGCAGCCGTCTTCCAGGCGCCCTGCGCAGAGCGCGCGAGCCAGGCACTGAAAATTCGCCCGCTCTCGGCCAACGGCAACAACATGCATTTTAAGATTCATGCAGGTCATAGCGACCTATGTCTCCAACTGACCGGCGACGCGAAACACGGCAGTCGCCTCATACAAGCACGATGCGACAGTAAAAAGACCAACCAGAAATTCAGTTTCAGAAGATGACTGCCCTATCCCACCCCGGCCCGGTGGCGAGACCGGCGCCCATCAATGCAACTCTGACAAAGGAATAAACCCATGTTCAGACAACTTTCCCGACGATTAATGGTACTTCTGACGACTACAGTAGTGGTCGCAGCAACCGCGCCTGACGTCATGGCATTCTGTTTTTCGAATGATTCTCTGTCGAATACCTCGTTCACAGTACGGCAGATGCCGAAAGATGCCTTCAAGAAAACCGTCAAGCGGACGGCACAACATTCAAACTGCAATGCGCTGCCGAAAAAGCCGAAGGAAAAATGCCTCGCCCTCAAGAAAAAGGCAAAGGCTTGGGAAGATCAGGCAGCTGAAGACGTGTACGAATTCATGACGGATCTGCCTGTCCTCGGCGACCCGATCGACAAGGCCGCCAAATATTCCAAACGAAAAATGTTCGAATACGCGAAGTGGCAGAACAATGTCATCAAGGACGCTGGCAAAGTTCTTGACGATGTTCTGAAGCCATTCTCCACGCGATTTCGTCAAACCGTCGTCGCGGACCGCACGCAGTGTTGCAGCTGGAAGAACCGGGACTGCAACCCGAGCGGCAAAAAAAACGGCACGATATATTTTAACCTGAAATATGCGGATGTATCTCGGGTCGTGAAGCTTGGCGCGACCGATCACATGGAGTGCACGATCGACAAGAACAACCCCCGAGGCGCGGCCTGCAAGAACTACGCCTGGCCGCAAACGCCGCCGCGTCCCAACGAAAAAACCCGCCGCGGCCTGCTCATCAAATCCATGAACGGCGACAAGTGTCTAGAAGTCGGCGGGTGGAACAAGAAAAACGGCGCCAACGTCAACATGTGGCAGTGCCACGGCGGCAAGAACCAGCGCTGGGTCGTCTACCGGAACGGCACCATCCGCAGCGAAATGAACTCGAAATGCCTTGATATTGCCGTACGGAATATCAAGAGCATCAAGAACGGCTCGAACGTTGCCCTGCACGACTGTCATGGCGGCCCCAATCAGCGCTGGGTCCATTGGCAACGCAATGACGAACTGGTGAACCGCGTACCCGGCGGAAATAAAATGTGTCTCGACGTCGCCAAGCGGAGCAAGGAAAACGGCGCCAACGTCCATGTCTGGAAATGCGGCAAGAACCAGGCCAACCAGCGCTGGACCGTCGGCACGACCGCAACCTATCCGCGCGTCCTCAAGGTTCGTTATCCCGGTAAATGCCTCGACAACACCGGGGGCAGCAAAAAAGGCGGCAAGGTCCATGCCTGGGACTGCAATGCAAAAAACGTGAACCAGCAATGGGCATTCAAGGTTCGCGCCGACAATTACCTTGAGATCAAAAGCCGGCGTTCCGGCATGTGCCTAGACGTTGCCGCAGCCAAGAAAAATAACGGCGCCGGGATTATCCAATGGCCTTGCAACGGCAAGGCGCACCAGCAGTGGAAAATTCAAGGTGTCAAAGACGGCTGGTTCCAGCTCCGCGCACGTCATTCCGGCAAGTGTCTGGACCTCAAAGGCCCTTACAAGGAAAACGGCACCCCGTTCCAGCAATGGGCGTGCAAAGACGTCCCGCAGCAATCATTCCGCCACGCGGGCTGACCGCCAAACCCGGACCTCGATATGAGGTCCGGGTAATTCTATCTTCGTCCGAAATCGGCCGGCGTATATGCGCCGGGGTGACGCACTCCAACTGAACGCAGCTCATCCACGTTCCGGCAGCCGAGCTGGCCCAGCGTGGCGCTGACGTCGTCTGTCAGAACGTCGATCAGGTGGGCCGGGCCCCTTTCGCCCAGGGCCCCCAGGCTCCACAGGAATGCCTTGCCGACGAAGGCTGCATGCGCGCCCAGTGCAACGGCGCGTGCGGCATCAACACCGGACCGCACGCCGCTGTCATAGATCAGTTCCGCCTTGTCGCCGACTGCCGCGGCAACTGCCGGCAGCACATCAATGGGTGCGGGGAGCGCATCGATCTGGCGGCCGCCATGGTTGGTGACAAACAATCCGTCGATCCCCAGTTCAACCGCCCGCGCGGCATCTTCGGGGTGCATCACCCCTTTGAGCACCAGCGGCTTTTTCCACTTGTCGCGATAGCGCGCGATTTCGTCCCAGGTGAACGCGCCACCGGATTCGCGGCGGATAAACGCGGCACCCTCCGCAAGGCTGATACCCGGCGCCACATAGGGCGCGAGCGAGGTGAATTTCGGTATGCCGTTCTGCATCAGCGAGCGCATCCAGTGCGGCGAGCGCATCGCATCCAGCCGCAGGCGCATCGTCAGTTTAAACGGATTCATGATCCCGCTTTTGACCTCGCGCGGGCGCGTTGTCCGCGTCGGGGTATCGATCGTCAGGACCAGAACGTTGACGTTCGCCTCTGCTGCCCGGCGCACCAGGTCAAAGCCGATCTTGTGATCGTTGTTCGCAAAGCGGTAAAGCTGCAGCCAAAGGACATCCGGGGCCAGTTTCGCCGCATCTTCTATATCGAGCCCCGACAACAAGCCCAGCGTATACGGCACGTTGGCCGCCTGGGCCGCTTTTGCGAGATAGGTTTCAGCGCCCGGAAACGCGGTGCCCGGCCCGCCGATAGGAGCGATTCCGATCGGCGCGGAATACGCTTTGCCGAACAACGTAGTATCGGCCGGTGGCGGGGCAATAACCCGGCCATAGCGCGGCACCATCTCCACCGCATCGAGCGCACCCCAGTTCCGGGCAATCCCCGTATCCGCCCCTGCCCCGCCATCGGCATATTCAAAAGCAAAGTTCGGAAGACGCTTGCGTGCGCGTTCGCGCAGATCGAAGGCGGTCGGAAACCGGCGTTTCAGCGCAAGCTGTTCCGCACTGGGTGCCGGACGGGCAGCGCGCGGCGCTTCGGGCGGCGTTGAGGAAGTATCTGGCATTCGGAAATCCTTCGAGCGTACGCAGTCGTTTGAGGTCGGTTATCATAGCCCGGCAACATTCTGCTCTGCCATGATAGCCTGAGACTTTATCGCCACAATCAAAGCCACACCATGCCCGATCCCGATTACACCGATGACGAACGCCGCCACTTCTTTCGCTGCATGACCCGCATCTTCCAGATGGAACGGGAACTGGGCGGCACCATGATAGACGCCATCATCCTGCGGGCTGCCGCGATCGGGCGACTTGAAGACCGCCCCATGAGCGTCTCGTCTCTGGCAACCTATGTCAGCCTTCCCCGCCAGACCGTCAGCAGGCGAATCCATCGGCTGACCAAAGTCGGAATGCTGACGACCCGGCGCGAAGGCAATCGCACAATTGTCCACACAACGGAAAAAGCACGACGCCGGAACGAGGCATTCGTAAACGACGCTATCGCCGAAACCATCGAGTTCGTCGGCAGGCTCAACAATAATCGCCCAAAATGAGCAGTCAGGGCATGGACATCCCTCCGCGTTCGTAATTTACTTGGACCAACAACCGGGAACCCGGTGATCAAGGGAAGAAACCAGTCGGCATTCCGACAGGCTAAAGTCAAAAGGGAAATCAATGGCGCGCAAGCTGAAATCGTTCAGCCGTCCAAAGGGCGGTACTCTGAAAAAATCATACGACATGATCATCGCGAAGCGGCGGAAAGGCGCACTGGAGATCCAGTTCAACCGCCCCGACCGCATGAACACGATCAACGAAGAAATGGCCGAAGACATCATGCACGCGATGGATGCGGTCGAACTCGACCGCAACATCATTGCCGTCGTGCTGTCGGGCGACGCACGGGCATTTTGTGCCGGTGCTGACCTTGGCGGCTTCAAGGATTTGCCCGACGATCGCTATGACAATTACCGCGCACGTTATAACCAACGCAAAAACCGCCTGCTCTACCGTTTCCTGATGAACTACACCAAGCCGGTGATATCGGCAGTCGAAGGTTACTGCCTCGGCGGCGGGTTCGAGATGGCAATGATGGGTGACTTCATCGTCGCCAGCGAAACCGCGAGCTTCGGCCTGCCCGAAGGCCGCCACAGCCTGATTCCCGGCGCGGGTGGCACACAGAACCTGCCCCGCCTCATCGGCGCCCCGCTGGCCAAGGAGCTGATCTGGACAGGCCGCCGCCTTTCCGGTGCTGAAGCCAAGGAATACCGGATCGTCAATCATGTCGTCGAGAAAGGCAAAGCACTCACCAAGGTGCGGTCAATTATCGAGGAGATGAAAGCCGTCGGCCCACTGTCGCAAATGATGACCAAGCAGACAATCAACCGCGGTGTCGACATGACGCTGCAGCAGGGCTTCATGCAGGAGGCCGATCTCGCCTATATGCTTTCCTGGTCGGACGACCGTGCCGAAGGACTCAAAGCGTTTTCGGAACGCCGCAAGCCCGAGTTCAAGGGTCAGTAAGAACACCAACGACATAAAAGAGGAGCGCCGTCATGGCTAAAAGTTTCCTTGAGGACAAGGATATCTGCATCGTCGCATATGGCGAGACCAAGATTGAACGCCGCGGCGGACGATCCGCCTATGAGATCGCCGCAGAAGTCGCCGAGCAGCTATATAAGAAAACCAAACTCAGCCCGGCAGATATCGACGGCGTTACCTTCACCGTGCCGATCAGCGAATGTTCGAACCCGTTCTGGTCCGGATACGCGACGGAATATCTCGGCATTTCGGCCAAGTGGCTGCAAACCAGTGATATCGGCGGCGCATCGGCCATCGGTAATGTCGCCCGTGCGGCCATGGCGATCAAATCAGGCCTGTGCGAAACCGCCATGATCCTTGGAGTCGATGCGCCATCGACCCAATGGCGGGCCTATTACGGCAGTTACCGCAACGAATTCTGGGATCCGGTCGGCGTTCAGGGCCCGCCCGGCGCGTTCGGCCTGCTGATGAACCGCTATGAACATCAATACGGCATCGATTTCCGCGGCCTCGGCGCACTTGCCGTTGCGCAACGCAATGGCGCGGTCAAAAATCCGAACGCGTATGAGAAACTTCGCCACAAGATCACCATCGACGACTACATCAATTCCCGTCAGGTCTCGTCGCCGCTCCGGCTGCTGGATTCAGTGATGTGGGCAGATGGCGGCAACGGCCTCGTGATGATGAAAACCAGCCGGGCGAAGAAACTCGGCCTGACCAACCGCGTCTACCCGCTGTCCTATGCCGAGATATCCAATTACGACTGCGCCAATCAGACGCCTGACATCACGTCGACAGGTCATTCAATCGTCGGGCCGAAGGTTCTGCGCGACGCAAAGATGAAGGCAAAGGATGTGGACATGTTCCACCCGTATGACGACTTCCTGTTTGCCGTCATGCTGAAGGCCGAGCAATGCGGCTTTGCCAAAAAAGGCCAAGGTTCGCAGTTCCTGCGTGATACCGACCTCGGCCCGAAAGGAACCCTGCCGATCAATACCGGCGGCGGGCAGATCAGCTGCGGCCAGCCCGGCCTTGCCGGCGGCGGCATCAACCTCGTCGAAGCCGTACGCCAGCTTATGGGCGAGGGCAAAGGCCGTCAGGTACCGAATGCGCGCAATGCAATGGTCACCGGCATCGGGGTCATCCCCTATGGCCGGAACTGGGGATCGGCGAATGCCATGGTCCTGGTAAATTAGAAAGGGGAGAAAAATATGGTTGATACAAACGTAAAACCCCGCCCGCTGCCAAAACCGACGCCCGCCACCCAGGCTTTCTGGGACGGTGCCAAGAAGGGCAAGCTGATGCTTCAGTGGGACCCGACGGCGAAGAAATACCAGTTCTGGCCGCGCGCCAACAGCGTGCGCACCGGCAAGCGGAACCTTCAGTGGAAACCGACATCCGGCAAAGGTGAGCTGTATTCCTTCACCGTCACCCATGTGCCGACACCGGGTTTCGAAGCCCGCGCGCCATACGTGATCGGGATGATCGAGCTGGACGAAGGTGTCCGGATAATCGCCAACCTGATCAATATCGAGATCGACGACGTCGAAATCGGCATGCGGATGAAAGTTGCCTGGGAAAAACTCAGCGACGACATCACCTATTTCGCGTTCGAGCCCGACAAACGGGCAAAATCAAAAGCGAAGAAGTAGGCTGCGGTGAAGCTGGGCAATCTGATCGCCGATTGCGCGCTCCGCTATCCGGAGCGCGAGGTCATCATCTGTAATGACCGCCGGATTACGTTCGGCGAACTGGACATAACCGCCAACCGGCTCGCCAATGCCTATACCGCGCGCGGCATGAAAACCGGCGACCGGCTGGCGATGTTCCTGCCCAACAGTGCCGAGCTGATCGAGGCTATGTGCGGTGCGGCCAAGGCCGGCGGCATTATCGTCCCGATTGCCACGCGGCTTGCCCCGCGCGAAGTCGAATATATCCTGGGCGATTGCGAGCCCTGGATGGTGTGTTTCACGCCCCAGCATCGCGATCTCGTTCGTGAAGCGGCAAAGCATCTCGACAACCCGCTCCTGGTGGTGTTTGGGGGGGATGCGGAAGAGGGTGAAATCACGTTCGATGCCCTGATCGCAGAAGGTGCCGACACACCGCCCCCGCCCCTGCCGACGGATTTCGACATGCTGGCGCTCGGATACACATCCGGCACCACGGGCCGTCCCAAGGGCGCCCTTGCCACACATATGGCGCTGGTGCTCACCGGCGGATACATGAACCTGTCGGAATGGCACCTGACCGCGGAAGACCGCATCCTCGCGACGACGCCGATGGCGCATCGGACGGGATTGGGTCGGGTCGCGAACGCTGTCTGCTGCGGTTGTGCGGTCGTCATCATGGAGAAATTCGATCCGGTGGCCGCGGTCGACCTGATCAAGAAAGAAAAAATCACGGTCATCGGGCTGGTCCCGACAATTGCGCGGATGCTCTTGCCGGAGATCGAGAAGCGGCCACAGGACGTGTCTTCCGCTCGCCTGATGGTCGCAACCGGCGAAGCCTTCCCCGTCGACATCAAAAAACGGCTGGCTGCCGCAGCACCCAATATCGGGCTTTATACGTTCTTTGCGCAGACCGAGGCCGGATTCATCACCGGGCTCCGGCCGGAAGAACAGGCGACACATCCGGACTCCTGCGGCCGGCCGGTGCCTTCGGTCGATGTCCGCATTATCGATGAAAACTTGAATGACGTTCCCCGTGGGGATGTAGGCGAGATCATCTGCCGCTGCGGTACCCCCGGCGTCCTCTCGATGCCTGCCTACTGGCGCAATCCGGAAGCAACTGAGGCCGCCTTTCACGAAGGCTGGCTACGCACCGGCGATCTCGGCCGGATGGACGAAGACGGCTACGTATATTTCGTCGACCGCGCCAAGGACATGATTGTCTCGGGCGGGCTGAATATCTATTCGCGGGAAGTCGAAGACGCCCTTGAATCCCACCCGGCCATTGACGAAGCCGCCGTGCTTCCGGTCGCGGATGCGGAATTCGGCGAATCCGTTTTTGCCTATGTCACCTTCCAGCCGAATGCATCGGCGACGGAAAGTGAACTGATCGCACATTGCCGCGACCTGATCGCAAGTTACAAGAAACCGAAATTTGTGCGCGAAATTGATATTCTGCCGCGCAACAGTACAGGTAAAGTCGTTAAGGTCGCGCTGCGTGAACGCGCGGCCAAGGAACTGACGGACACCTGATGGAACTGCTTCTCAACGACGAACAAACCATGCTGCGCGATAGCGCCGCCACGTTTACCGAACGGCGCGGCGGCGCGGACCGGCTGCGCAGACAGAGAGCCACGGACGCGAAAATCGACCGAGAAATATGGGCACAGGCAGCCGAAGCAGGCTGGCTCGCCATCCTGGCGCCGGAAAGCGCGGGCGGACTTGGCCTCGGCATGACAGAACTTTGCCTCGTCTCCGAAGAACTCGGCAAAGGCCTCGTACCCGAGCCCGTCGCGGCAGTTGCGGCCGTCGCCCGGGCCCTCGGTGCTTCGCACACCATGGAAGTGCTTGTCTCCGGCGACAGAATAATCCTGCCCGCATTGATGGAAGGCACGCGCTCCATCGGCGATGAAGCCCCTGCCGTCACGGGCTCCGCGAATGGCGATGCAGTCTCGCTCGACGGCGTAAAGACCGGCATAGCCTGCCCGGCCGACGCTGACGGTTTTCTTGTATCCGCGTCGGGACCAGATGGCCCGGTTCTGGTCATCGTCGACCGTGACGCGACAGAAATCCAGGCCGAACCAACCCTCGATGGGGCATCAATCGGCACGATCACTCTGAACGGAACCCCCGGTAGCGCCGTTACAGGCGCCAATGAGACCCCGGCGACCATCTCGGCACTGCTTGATGCCCTGCACCTCAGTAATGCCGCCGAGCTGCTCGGCGTGATGGAAACAGCACAAGGTATTACAGTCGAGTACCTGAAAACCCGCGAACAGTTTGATAAACCCATCGGGTCTTTCCAGGCACTTCAACACCGCGCGGTCGACAATCTTGCCGCCATAGAGATGTGCCGCTCGCTGATTTACCAGGCGGCACGGGCACTTGATGGGGGAGGCGGCTCACCCGGCCTTGCATCTGCAGCGCTCTCAAAAGCCGCCGCCAGCGCGCTCGACGTCTGTAAATCGGCTGTCCAGATGCATGGTGGCATCGGCTTCACCGACGAGCACGATATCGGATTGTACCTCAAACGCGCCATTATCCTTGCTGCCCGTTACGGTAATGCCGGCCTTCACCGCAAACGCTATGCGGAATGCGCAGAGCTACATGACTGACCAGTCGTTGCACTGACGACCTGCAATCCGTAACAATGAACGGATCATCAAAGGAAAACGATCATGCCTGACCAATCCTATCGCACGTTCCTGAAAAACCTTGAGCAACAGGGGGAACTTATCAACTTCACCAAGGAAGTGGACCCGGCAGAGAACATGTCGGCGATAGAATGGAAGGCCTATAACGAGTTGGGTAAAGCGAGCCTTTTTAGCAATCTAAAAGGCCATGAAGGCTGGCAGGCGACAAGCCAGATTCTCGCCGACCGCAAAAAATGGGCCATCGGGCTCGGCGTCAGCGAAGACACAATCCTCGATGAGATGAGCGAACGCCTGCGACAATCGATCAAGACGGTCGAGGTCGATTCAGACGCAGCCCCTGTGCAGGAGGTCGTGTTCGAAGGCGACGACGTCAATATTCTCGACGTTCCGGCAATGATGACCTCCGAAGAAGACGGCGGCCGTTACTTCGCCTCCGGCATGGCAATTGTGAAGGATCCGGAAACCGGCATCCGCAACATGTCGGTTCACCGCCAGATGATCCTCAACGAGCGCGAAACCGGCTTTATCATGGTCCCGCGTCAAGCCAAACGCATCTACGATATGTATGCCGCCCAGGGCAAAAGCATGCCAGTTGCTATGGTATACGGCGCGCACCCGGCAATCTTCTACGGGTCCGGCTTCACCACGACCTATGGCAAGGACGAACTGGAAATCGCCGGTTCCCTGCTCGGCGAAGGCGTACGTATGGTTAAATGCAAGACCGTCGACATCGAAGTCCCTGCCGAAGCCGAAATGGTGCTCGAAGGCGAAATCCTTTTCGATAGACAGGTTCCTGAAGGGCCGTTCGGCGAAATCCCCGGCACCTATGCGGAAGCAACCGAGTCTCACGTCTTCCGGGTGAATTGCATGACCCGCCGGAAAGACCCGATCTTCTACGCCGTT
>ENA-UOXV01002906-UOXV01002906.1-marine-metagenome-genome-assembly--contig:-NODE-2906-length-21734-cov-15.987868_pt1 | contig 21734 bp, 10 predicted proteins | sample MGYA00238165_ERZ766961 | MGnify/ENA primary metagenome ERZ766961 (study PRJEB28924, sample SAMN03173240) | marine metagenome | biome: Marine; feature: Water; material: Subsurface seawater | place: North...
TACATCACATACTCAACGAATCAAACGAACTTTTACTCGCGCTTTTGCGTGTCTCGCGTTTTACATCACATTTTATATATATACTTTTTGGTTTCCCGAAAATTCCCCCAAACTGCATTACACGAGCGAGCGCGGAAAGAGAGAGAGAACAACGCTCTCAAAAATCATCTGAGTTTGAGAGAGACTTCACGAAGAAGAGCGTCGTGAATACTCGTCGTCGTCGTCGTCATCTTTCATCGTTTCATTAAACACAACGCAAAAGAGAAACATCAGAGAGAGATTTATTCCCCTCTGAGCGCTTTTGATTCCCCTAATAAGGAAAGAAAGAAAGAGATAACATGTTCTTCGGTGGTGGACGGTCGAACGAGAATGAGTATGAGTATTACTCTTCAGAATTAGACGATTCAGACGAAGAGTTCGAAGATGCGCTGGAAATTGCGCGGAGAACGCGACGAGAGATGATGCACAATCGAGCGCAATTTGAGCAGCGGATGCATCCTCAGCGAGAGGAGGAAAAGGAGTTTAATAGTAACGACGGACGACGACTGGGAGATGAAGAAGAAGAAAGAGAAGCGATGACGATGGAAAAGAGAGAAGCAAAGTTAAAATCCTGGGCCGGGGCGTTTAGCGCGTTCGACGACGACGAGGACGAAGGCGTTCGAAAACATCCGAAACCGCCGCCGTTTCCGTTACCGCGGGAGTTTGCGAGGCCGGAGTTTTTGAGAGAAGAGAGACGGGTGGATTTTGGCGCGGATGAATTGGAGTACGATGATAAAGGCCACGACGATTCAGACGACGACGAGAGGGTGAGGAGTCACGGGAAGGCGGCGACGCGTTCTGGTGGTCGTTTTCAGGCGGCGACGACGCCGATGTCGTCGATGCTCTCGATGCGAGCGAGTCCCTCGTCTTCGTCGAAGAAGAATGCGTCTTCTTCGTTATTGGTAGAATCTCTCGCGTCGCAATTGCGAGCGTGCGAGTTGAGAGCCGCGGACGCTTTGGAGGATGCCGAGAGAGAGTCCGAACAGGCGGCGAGATGTGAACGAGAGAATGAAAAGTTACGAGAGAAACTGAAACGGATGGAAGAGTCCGTGAAGGAGTTGCAAAAAGTGTGCGCGTTGGACCGACGGAAACGCGCGGAAGGCGAGGAGCGAGCGGCAGAGGCGAAAGCGAAGGAAGAGAGGATGAAATTAGACGTGCGCGAGGCGATTACTTTGTTGAGAGAACGGGAGAGAGAGATTGAGGAATTTGCAAAGATGGCGAAAGAGGCGGAGAGGAAGAAGAACGAGGCGAGGGAGCACGCGTTGACGATGCGGGCGAATTCGAGGAAGTTGGAGAGAGAAAACGCTCGATTACGAACAGCCGCGGCTGAGATGGAAGGAAGAATGGAACAGATTGTATCGATGAACGAACAGTCTGGAAGGTCGATTTCGGAAATTGTTAGGAGTAGTCCGATGAAAAGGCATCCTCAGCTCGCCGCTGATCGACGAGAAGAAGAAGACAAAGAAGAAGAAGAAGAAACGAAAAGAGCTACTACTGAGACGCATGCAACAGCAAAAACAACGCCAAACATTGCCGCCGGTACGAGAACCGACGCCGTCCGACTCCAATCTCCATCCTGGTCCTGGTTCCGCGACGCCACCGAAGACGCCTTGACGGTCTCGAAAACTCCCGTCGTCTCTCGACGAAACGGATCCGCCAAAAACGAAAACAAAACCGACGCCACCAAAGCCCCTCCATACGCGACCTCCGCCGACCTCCGCGCCAATAACCTCCTCCTCATCTCGCAAAACGAAAAAAACATCACCCTCCTCTCCTCCGAACGCGACCATCTCCTCCAACTCTTGGCCACGAAATTCTCAAACGGCGCGGGCAAATCCATGAAAGAACGAGAGCGGAAACTCGCCGTCGAAGACCGATTAAACCAAGTGGAGATGAGTTTGAAACAGGCGAAATTGAAAACGAAAACGCTCCGAGAAGAATGAATATATATATATATATATGTAGTACTCTGATTGACTCGTACTAAAAGATTGTATACTGTTGTAAAGTTCTCGTCGGTGATACGAGTGTGTGCATTTTGTTCATCAATTAAATTCCTCCCAAAAAGAAGCCTCGAGAAGCAATTTTCGTCATTAATTGGTTTTTGTGCGATCTCCTACAAATAACACTTTGAACAATACGAATAACAATGCGTCGTCTCTTCGGCCTCTCGCGATCGTTTTCCTACGTCACAACCTCGGTTTTGATCGCCTCTTTGATCGTCGCGCACGCTTTACTCACTCGCGAGCAATATTTCAGCGCGATGTTGTATCTCTCGACGTCGAAAATTTCCGTCGTGTCCTTGGCGAACGTCGCGTTCGCGTTGGCGTTTACCTTGGCGAAAGTTGTGAAAACCGTATTCCTGGGCGCGTTGCGAGAGAGCGAAGTCGAGCGGTTACACGAACGGACCAGAGAAGCCGTCATGGAGACGTGTTTGGCGATGACTATATTCAGAGAGGAATTCAACTTGAGATTTGTCTCCTTGTTCGCCTCTTTGTTGTTCTTGAAGGCGTTTCACGGTTTGTGCAAAGACCGAGCGGAACACATGGAAACGGCACCGCGAGTGCGAGCGATCGACAGATTTAGAATCACGAGCTTTATGGTGTGTTTGTTACTCGTGGACGTGGCGTTCGTGAAGTTTGCGATTGAACGCGTCGTCGCGAAAGGACCTTCGGTGGTGCTTTTGTTCGGGTTCGAGCACGTTATTTTGGCGAGTAAAATGTGCGTCGGGTTTGCGAAGTATTTCGTGACGATAGTGGATCGCGCGATGGATGGAAATTGGCAAGGGAAAGGCGCGTTCGTGTTTTATTTAGAGCTGTGCGCGGATTTGGTGCATTTGTGCGTGTACGTGGCGTTTTTTTCCATCATCTTCGCCTATTACGGGTTGCCGATACATTTGTTGAGGGACGTGTACGTGACGTTTAGACAGTTTAAAGATCGAGTGGCGGCATTTTTGAGGTACAGAAGAGTGACGGCGAATTTAGATTCGAGGTTTCCAGATGCGACTGGGGAGGATTTAGACTTAGCGCGAGGCGGCGAAGATACGTGCGTCGTGTGCAGAGAGAAGATGAAAACGTGCCAGACGCACGCGGACGGGAGTCAAACGCCGATACCGAAACAAATGCGCGCGAAGAAATTGCCGTGTTCTCACGCGTTTCATTTGCACTGCTTGAGATCGTGGTTAGAGAGACAACAGGCGTGTCCAACGTGTCGCGCGTCGGTGTTGCCGGAGGAAGAGAGAGAGTTGGAGAGAAGACAGAGAGAGAGGGAGGAAGGGCGGTGGCAAAGGTTACCGCCGGAATTGCAGCCGGGGTACATTGCGCCGGAAGTGCAGGCGAGATTAGACGCGCAGACAGCAGAGGCGAGAAGGGAAAGAGAGGAGAGAGCGAGAAGGGAGAGAGGAGAGAATGGAGGCGTCGGGGTGACGGCGACCGAAGGAGGAGTACCGGGAGGAGGAACGGATGCGCCTTCTTCTTCGACGACAACGGCGGCAGTAGGTGCAGAAGCAGACGGAGAAGCGCAACGCGTTCGGGAGCAGCGATTAGAGCACCTCGAGCGTCGTTTAGGAGGCGAGCAACAACAACAACAACAAACGCCTTCAACGACTACTTCTTCTTCGAGGGAACCGGCGGGGGCGGCTACTGCCGTCGCTGCGTCGACGACGCGTACGCCCGCGCGCACACCACCATCGCCGAGATTTTTACAACAACAACATCAACAACAAACGAGAGCGACGCCGCCGCCGAACATGACGACACCAATCGCGCCTTCTCCTTTGGCAAATCTCAACCCGGGCGGCGAGTGGTGGACTCCCGGTACCGCCGCAATCAACGCGTCCTACCAAGCCGGCATCTCAGCCGCGGCGACGAACATGGCAAACGACGAATCGTCGCTGTCTGAAGAAGACATATCGGCGCGTCGCATGGCGCACGCCGCCGCCGCCGCCGTCGCTGCTGCCGCGCAACAAGCGCAAATGGCGTTCATGAGCGTCGCGCCGCTCGGTTTACTTCCTCCGGGATCAAACATCAACGGCGGTAGTAGCTACTTCCCGTTTCCGATCGATTCACAACACCAACAACAACCAATGCCGCTCACGCCGGAGCAATACGAGAAGGAGTACAACCGTCGTCAAGCGCAAATGGAGAAAAACGATCAAAACGCGAACGCGAAAATCTCCGCGTTGGAACAAAAAGTGAACGAGTTGATGCAAAAACTCGAAGACCAGCAGCAGCAGCAGCAGCAGCAGCGCCCGAACAAACCTTCACCTCCTTTGGAAGCGAAATTCGACCGAACCGCTGAAACGACGACGACGAATTCTCCTCCTCCGCCTTCTTCCTTATCTTCGCAACATCAACACGGGGAAGACACCAAAAAAATCGCCTTCCGACACTCTCGCTCGGCTTCGCCGTCCATCATAACCGCCGCGATGACCGCCAACGCCAACGCCGCCAACCCTACGGAGATCGAAGAAGAACAAGAAGAAGAAGAACGAAAAGAAGAACAAGAACAAGAGCAAGAGGACGAAGTTTCCCTCGCGCTTCGTTTGAGAAGAGAAAAGTGGTTGGCGCAGCAGCAATCGAAAGAAGAAGACGAAGAGCGATAAAGAGTAAAAATGTAATCAAAACACCCGTGTAATCTGCACTCAAAAGTCCCCACAAAAAACGTTGTTTCATTCACTTACCCTCACACACTTTTGTTGCGAGAGAGAAAGAGAGATTGAACGACTGATCCCCGCGAAAAAGCGCGCAGCAGAGAAGACTTACTAATAACAACATGTTTTTGTCTCTTTCTCTCTCCACGTGTTGTCCTCCTTCTTCGTCTTCTTCTCGTCATCCATTCGGAGGAGAATCGGCGGCGCAAATATGATTTCCACTTGAGACGTTCCTTTCTTCTTCTCTGCAAAGAAGATGTCCTCGAAAGATGTCCTCGAAAGAAAAAGGATAGAATCACTCGTTAAAGAAGGGTTCTTACCGATTCGAGCGCAGTTTTTGCGAGACCCGTCCTCCCCGGAAGAAGAGAACGTCGACGGACCGAAGAAACCGTTAGAAGGAGGAAAAGAAGGAGGAAAGGCGACGGTATTACAGAGCAACAAAAACGGCTTGCGACAAGGCACAAAGTCACAAAAGCAACGAAAGAGAGAGAAATACCTTTCGATGAGGAATGATTTGTGTCATTTTGTGGCGGTTGGGAAGGAGTGCACGTTTCAATCGACCGGGTCGTGCGAACGCGCGCACGACGCGGAGAAGTATTTAGAGGCGAGAAAAGACTCTTGGTTCGGCGGCGGGAACCTCCCGGATGGGCGATGCTTTCTCGGCGGCGACGAAGACGAGGAAGACGTGAAGTGTCCGTACGAGAAGAAGATAAAAGATGTGAGATGTCCGTTTGGAGTTCGGTGTTATTTTTCCGATCGACACGAAAATAACGCGAAAGAGTCGAAAACGTTGCTCGAGTGGCGACGGAGCGAAGGCAGCGAAGAGTTCAACGCCATGGAGGACTGGTTGCAGAAAAAATTACGCGAGTCCACGTATCTTTTGCCAAGATCGACAAAGTATTTAGAGATGGTCGGGAATGATTTGCTGTGCGTGTCGAAAGCGAAGAAGAGGAAGATTACGGCGATAAATCGAAATAACAAAGACGACGACGCGAACGCGAACGAGAACGAGGAGAAAACGGTAAAGAAGAACGCGATCGATTTCAATAAAAAGTTAGTCTTGGCACCGTTAACGACGGTTGGACACGCGCCGTTTCGACGCATGTGCGTGAAGTTTGGGGCAGACGTTACGATATCGGAGATGGCGATGGCTTCAAACTTGTTAGCCGGCGATCGACGCGAGTGGGCGCTGGTGCGAAGACACGCGTGCGAATCGAGTGCGACGAATAAGTTTGGGGTCCAAATATGCGGCGGGTACCCCGATTTAGTCAGCCGATGCGTGGTGCGTTTGTTTTGTTTTGTTTTTCGTGTTGTTTGTTTGTTTGCGCGTGTACTACAATTAAGCGATATAACGAGCGGGGTGATGATTAAACCTTGGGACTTCTTTGGCAGCCGCAGCCCTAGTAGGCGCAAAGGAGGAAGCGCCGGGGAGTGTTCGCATTCTCTGGCTATTTTACAGCTCGTGAGTTCCCAGTGCTGTCTGACCGCTCGATCGATGCAGAGTAATATTGTACACCACCATCATCGTTGTCTTCAACAAACTTTGTTTACCATTTTTATTCTTCTTCTTCCAACAACAACAACAGGAACTGATTGAAAACGAAGTCCAATGCGACTTCATCGACATCAACATGGGATGTCCAATCGATGGCGTTTGCGCCAAAGGCGCCGGCTCAACTTTGCTCACGCAACTTAAAACCGGTAAGTTGGAGAAAATCATCGACGCGGCGAGCTCCTCGTTGCGTAAGATTCCGTTGACGATCAAAATTCGAATGGGTTACCACGATCGCAAGCAACAGTGGAACGCGCACGATATCGTCAATCGATGTTGCTCGCCGCCGTCTTCGACATCTCGAGATTCCCTCAACGCCGGTTGGCTCGGTAAAGTCGCTGCGGTGACGTTACACGGACGAACGCGCGCGCAACGCTATTCGCGCTTGGCGGACTGGGAATACATCGACGAGTGTGGGAAAATCGCTCAAACTGTTTCAAACGGCGTCGTCCCGCTCATCGGCAACGGCGACGTGTATACCTACGAAGATTACAACGCACACGTGGACTCTGGAAACGTCGCCACGTGCATGATTGGTCGAGGTGCAATTATCAAACCGTGGTTGTTCCAAGAGATTAAAGAGCAAAGGCACATCGACGTCTCTTCCTCGGAGCGTTTAGAGTACTTTGCGGAATTTTGTAACTACGGGTTCGAACATTGGGGTTCGGATTCCATCGGCGTCGAAAAGACGAGAACATTTCTATGCGAATGGATGAGTTACACGCACAGATACGTCCCGGTTGGTCTTTTGGAGCACGCGAGCGTACAAAAGATGCATTTGCGTCCGCAACGATATTTCGGTCGAAACGATATGGAAACTTTGTTGGCCTCGGATAAAGTCGAAGATTGGATTAAAGTCAGCGAAATGTTCCTCGGCAAACCGAAAGACGATTGGACGTTCGTTCCGAAACACAAATCAAACTCGTACGCAGCCATGAACAGTCACAGTATCACGTCTTGGGAAGAAGTCGACGCGCAAGGGTGAATAAAATAGGTACGTTCTTTGTCGTCTCGAATCTTTTCGTCTTCTCTCGCAAACGAAGATGCGCAAATGCGCGCTCGCGAGCACACGCTTACACACACACATCAACACACATACATTCTTGGTGATGATACACTTTTTTTGGAATTACCGTCCGACGTTGAGAAATGTTTTGCCTTTTGGAACGGCGGCCCTTCACAAAAACGATGAGCAGAAAAAATGGCTTCTGAAAGAATGCGATGGTGATGGTGATGTGTTGTTTGTGTATATGAAAATTCCCGCAAACGCGGGGCAAAGTGGTACTACGAGCGCGTTAAGCGTCGTCCTCAAATCGGATCGTCTCTCTCGAAAAATCGTCCTGATTCTCCTCCTTCTCCTTTCCTTACTCACGCTCTCTCGTTCTCGTTCCTTCTTCACAGATTAACAGATTAGAATAGAGACGCTCGCATACGCTTCGTGTTGTATTATTACGAATAGAAAGAAAGAAAACAGTTGAAACAACCTCACAAAAACATTAAATGAACGCGCGTAAAAATCATCACCTCTTTCCCCGCTGGTTGTTCTCCTCCGTCGTTTCCGTCGCGGAGTGTTCCTCCTCCTCCTTTGCTTCTGCCTTAAACGACGAGGAATCTTCTTCCAAACGCCTTGAACCGTCGTCATCGAAGAACAACATCGACACAAAAACGAAGAAAAATCTCCCCGCGAAAGTGGACGAGTTGAACGCAATCCACGCCAAGCAAGCGTTGCGAGAACTCTCCCTTCGACAAATCTCGCAAAACTACCAACCTACTCACGAGGAGAACAAAACGGTGCGCGATTTCGTGTATTCGTCCGTCTCGCGAGTTCTGTTCGCGTTCTCGATAACCGGAGTTTTTGGGTTCGCGAGCGTGGACGTGAAAAGCTTAAAAATGGGGACGAGTGGGAAGAGTACGTTTAAGAACGCGAGGAACGTATTTCGGGCGAGAGTGATGATTGGCCTCGCGACGGGGGTGTTAGGAGGCATGTTCGAACACAGGAGCGTGCAGTTTTATAAGAATTTATGCGTGAAGATTTTAGACGTGAAGGAAGGTGAGTCGAAGATGCCCGGAGAGTTGGCGCAGATATTGCGAGATTTGGATCCGCTCGGCGAGTTCGTGAAAGACCAGGAGAGGAAGAGAAATCGAGAGCGATTGAGCGGGTTTCGAGACGGGAGGGAACGGATGACGAAGACGACGAGGACGACAACGACAGCAGCGACGGTGGCGGCAAGAGGAGCGCCCTCGTTCAAACGAGACGAAGAAGAAAACAAAGAAGAAGAAAAACAACATCATCATCATCAACGACGAGAACGAGAACACTTCGTCTCTCAAAAACAAACCTCTCCGTTCTTCTTCTCCGACGTTTTCGAAAGAGCCACCAAAGACGACGACGACGACGACGACGACAACGACGACGACCCATCGTTTTCGTCGTCCTCGTCGAAGCTTTTCCGATTCCTCGAATTCGGCGAATCCGCGGGAGACAAAGAAGAAGAAGAAGAAGAGCGAAGAAAACGGAACCAACACCGGCGCGAAGAAAACGAAGAAAACGAGAAGAGAAGAAGAATCAAAAGAATACACAGACGAAGAAGAGACAAACTCCGCCTGAAAGAATCTGAACGCAAGACAAGAATTAGAGAGATTGGCGCCGAGCGGAGACGGCAAACGCCCGGATTGGAATTGTTTACGTAAACCGCCGAAACGCTCGCCTTTGCTCCATCGAAGAGCGCTCTGCTCCATAAAAAAATGTACTCCACGACACACTTTCACGCGCAACACGCGCACCAACGCATCGTCGCGGCCACATCTAATCGGCGGCAACGGTGTCCTCCCACGCGTGGGTTTTCCCCTTCTTCTTCTTCTTCTTCTTCGAGAGGAAGAGAAAACGAGTGCAACAGGACGACGACGAGAAAGAATTCCAATCGAAGCCGCTTCGGGAAACGATCGTCGAGCTTTGCCTCTTCTTCTTCTTCTCAAAGGAGCGACGACGCGTTACGCGCGTTTCTTTGTCGCAGCAGCACTTCTGACGACGACGACGTAAACAACAATAGTAAGAATACTTTGAACGACGACGATGCCATTTCTGCATCGTTACCTCTGAACGAGTTGAAACCCGGGGAGAAACAAAGCAGAGCGAGCACTATTCACAGGAGGAGTGAATTCGTCCAGATTTCATCGAACAAAGCGAAGACGATAAATCCGCCGGAGAATTTGTCCAAACTCCAACTTTTCGGCCGGAAATATTGGCCGTTGCTGGCGACTTTGGAGCTCTTAGCGCTCATCGGTGCCTCTCTGAACGGCGTGCTCAGTCGCAAACGCAGACAAGAGATTGAACGATTGAACGTTCAGATGCGCGCGATCATGCAACGCGTCGAGGACGAACGGTTCGAGAGGCACAATAAGAAGACTTCTTCGACGACTTCGAGCAGCCCGGCGATGGTATTGATTGGAAAAGCGAAATCGGCGTACGCGAACGGAGAATACGAATCGGCGATCGGTTTGTTCAACGACGCCGTCGAGGCGGCGGATGGCGGCGCGTTTAGTAGCGCGGACGAGGAAGATAAAATCGAAGAGTCGCTCTCCGCGCGAAAAGGTTTGGCGACGGCGTACCAGGCGTCGGGTGATTTAACCAAAGCCGCGGCGACGCTCGAGAACGCGCTACTCGTCGCCAGAGATAGCACCGTTTTCGGCATGCTCGGAGACGTGTACACCGACATGGGCGAATTAGCCAAAGCTGGAGAGATGTACGATAAGTGCTTGGAAGCCATGGATTGACGATTCGTAAAAGTTAAGATGGATACTATGTTAAGAGTATAGTCTTTTAAAATGAATAAATATGGCATGTCCTTAATAATACCGTTTTCTCGGACGATGATGCTCACTTGCCCTTTTCTGGCTTCTGATTCTTTCCTCTCTTCTTCGGGCAGTCATAATAGTCTTTTTCTCTACATCACCGCAGCGAAGGCGCCAACAAAAGCGAAGAGCGCGACGGCGTGACCAAAAATGGTGGCGCCCGAACTCGCCGGAGGCGTTACAACGGTGTGCGCAGTACCATCCGGGGCGATGTACGATTGTGTCGTCATTTCCGCTTTTGCCGGCGCGGTGAGAGTTTTCACCTCTTCCGCGTAATCCATCATTGTCTGCGCGTAATTCATGTAAGAATCAACTCCGGTGACCTCGCCAAACGTCAAGTATCCGTCTTTGCCAGCGGCGATGTAGTTGTTCGTACCAACAACGTACGTTTTGGTTATGTCGATGGCGGCCCAGGATCCTGCGAGACGCGAGTTAATTTCCACGTTCGACACGCGGAAACCCTTTGTCTTGTTCATGTCGACGTCCATGCGCAGTCCCGCGACGTAGGGGTACGCGCCCGTGGACCCGCCAAAAAGCGCATTATCGAGGGCGTCTTCCATAAGCGCGATGATCTGTGTACCGGTCATATCCATCGTCACAATGGTGTTGCTGTAAGGAAGCATTGAAAACGCGTCATCTTTCGTGAAGTCACCAGCACTAATGTCCTGCCTGCATCCTCCACCGTTCTGAACGCAAATATCGGCGTTCTTCGTGCGGTGAAGGAACCCTTTTGCGACGAGCTGGCACGCCGCTCCGCCGTGTTCATACGACGCCGACGTTTCACATAACGTAGAGCGTCCTTGACCGGGAATGCGTTCGAAGCAGATATTTTCGGGCACGTCCGCAATCTTTTGCGTCTTGAGTACGTCCACTTGCGTTTTGTACGTCTCGAACGACGCCGCAGTAGCGGCGTCAGCAGTAACAGCGTGCCAGTTGTCGAGCGTATCGAGGTGAGAAACCATGGCGGTTTTTTTCGCGTCGTCGAAGGCTTCGGTGTAGTCCTCTCCCGCGGCATCGACGAGATTTTGGAGGAATGAAGTCGAGTCATATACAAACTGGGGCTTACCAGAGCAGCTCGTGACATCGCCGTCCGCATCGAAGTCTACTCGAAGCTTCCCAAAGGTTTTTGAGTACTCCCAAGATTGCACGACGCAAACCTTCTTACCGCTTCCATTCGTTAATTCAGCGGGAAATGCGGCGTGTGGAGTGGCAAACCCCATCAAATCAGAAGCGTCGCCAAGGAGTTCATGTTGGTCACCGCCAACGATGACGTCGACGTTGTTCAGCGTCGCCATCCAACTTACGTCGTACGCGTAGCCGATATGTGTAAGCAGAATGATCTTATCGACGCCAGAAGCAACGAGCGCATCAATCTCAGCCTGTGCCGCCGTCTTCTCATCCTCGACGGTCGTACCTGCATCGGGGAAGGAAGATTCCATCGTTTTTCTCTTGATGGTCACGCCAACGACGCCGACGCTCTCTCCCCCTAGAGTGAAGACGTGCGACTTGGCGTACTTGGTTTGCAGAGGAGAGGAGGCCCCAGCGACAACGTTCGCGCTGAGTACTTTGGTTCCAGTCGCGCACACAGCCGCATCGCTCAAATTATCGATGAAAGTGGCGAGGTTCTGGTCACCGTCGTCAAACTCGTGATTACCGATGACCATAGCATGGAAGCACGCGTGTTGCATCATTTTCGCGTCAGCTGTGCCTTTGAACCACGAATAGTACGCACCGCCCGTCAAGACATCTCCCGCGTGGAGTTTGATCACGGATTGTCCGGCAGCTTCTTCCGAGGTCGTCAACGCCGACATCCCGGCAACGGTCATCGGAAATCCGCCGAGCTTTACGTTCACCGATTCGCCCGTGACGGCTTTCGTGGTGGCGTCAGAGACGGTCAAATCGTGATTATCCGCATCGAGATTGGAGTGATGATCGTTCATGGAGAGAATCGTGAGTTTGAGCGCGCCGGCGTCGGCTTTGAGCACAGCCGCGGTGCTGACCAAAATCGTCGCGAGGGCAGATTTCATCATCATTTTCTGTGATAGAGAGAGCGCGTCAGTCATCATAGCAGCGTGAGTGACGTTGTGGTTCGTCACTTTTCATACTGTTGTTCGAAAGGTCTCGTCGTCCAAAAACAAAGGCATCAAAAAGAAGAACAAAAAGGAGAATATTCCCGGCACCGACAATGAGAAACCGCATCCGGCACTCTCGTCGACGAGCGTGGTAGTAAAAACAACGATATCATTCGCGTCGCCGCCTGATAAAGCTTTCATCTGACACATCCTCCTCGTCATCGTCGCGCTCTCCTTCGTTTTCAAAGCGTTCGCCCTCGACTCGAGAATATTCCCGGCACCGAGAACAACTTCTGAGCACCCTCTTTTTCTTTTATATTCTCCTCTTCTACTTCTCGAACAGACGCGCGCGTTTGTCCTCCGTTTTGAGGAAGGCTTTTGGTGTCAAAGCGAGACGACGAAAAAGCGCGATATCGCGGCGTTGCGGTCTTCGTCTGGAATGCTTAGCATTCGAAGAAGGACGCGCTGCGCGCGGCATCATCGCGCGCGCTCTTGGCTCGGGAATAACCATCAGAATAAAAAAGTTCCTCCCCTTTGAGAGAGAGATATAAAAAGAAGAAGCACAACAAACCATCAAAGAGAGCGCGCGACGAGAGAAGAGAAAAGCGACCACGAAGAAAGGGAACGACGACAGAAGACGCACCGAGTGAGAGAATCGAGCGTTTGTCGAGAGATCTTAAACTGGTTCTCGTCCGCAACGGTGTCGTCGGTGTGGAATAACGTTTTTTATTCTTTTCTGTCAAATAGTGCAAAAAGTGCAAAAAGTGTTGGAAAGAATAAAACGAGAGCACTGCTTTTCGACGTCGACGCTTTGGCGATCGCAGCGTCGATATTGGAAAAGCGAATAATAAATCGACCAAGTACTACGGTCTCTCCTCCGAATGCGTGCATCAACGCGTATCGGCATTCTAAACGCGGCAAAAATGCATTCGCGCGTTTCGTCGTGAGCGGACGCGAAAGGAAGATTTAGTATTCCCTCTGTTCACATGTAATGCAGACAAAAAAATTAATGATCCGCAAAAACGAAAAAACAGTAATAAAAACAAAGTGAAAAAAAGGTAGTTTTTCGAGAAGATATGTTCGAGACACCGCAGCCACAAGAACCTTGTACGCGATGAAATATCTGCTTCGTATCTTCTTTTCCGTGCCGTTGACTCTTTACTTTGAGAGCCTTCGTTGCGGGTGGATCTTCACTTAAAAAGAGAGAGTATATACTACCACTACTCTTTGCGAAGAGTGCTTTAAAAGCGAACGCGCGTCTCAAACCCACGAACACGAGGAGAAGACTCTCTCACAACGCGACGACGATAATAACGACGCGTGCTCTCGCTTTTCTTCTCGCGCGAATTTGAATCCAAAGCAGAAATCAATTTGAACGTGAAAGGATATTTTTCCCGTTGATTTTTCCCCAATAGACGCGCTTGGTGTTTCTTAGAAAATGGCGACGAATGCATCGATGATGCTCTCGTCGACGACCGCGATGAGAAAGAACAACAACGCGGTGATGCACTCGTCGAGTCGCTCGGCGATGAGCGTCGCGTGCTCGACGTCAAAGTCCTCGAGAGCCTTTCAGAAGAAAATGAATTATGCGCCCACGTCGCCTTCGGGAGGAGTGCCTTTGAGGAGGCGGAGGACGATGCGAACGAACGCGCTCGCGAGGGGACCGGGAGGAGGAGATTTTTTTGAAGAAGAGGAAAAGAAGTACGAGAACAACCAGCAGGAGATGAGCAGTGCGAGCAGTAGTACCAACAACGGGTCGTCGTCGTCGTCGTCGTCGTCGTCGTCCAAGGCTTCTTCTTCGTCGAGTCACGTCGACGCCGGCGCGAAGAACGAGTTGGATCCGGAGATGGACTTGCCGCGGAGAAACAACAACAAGGACCACGCGGCGGCTTCGTCGTCGTCGTCTTCGTTCGCGCGGGAACAGCAGCCGACGAAGAAGGAGAGTGCTTCGCGCGACTCGAAGAAGAAGAAAGTGCCCCCAGCAGCGACGAAGAAGAAAAGTAATGATACTAATAAGAACAACAACAACAACAACAACAACGCGACGAGAACAATGACGACGAAAGAGAACGCGACGATCAGTAACAGCTCCGTGCCGAAGAGGAGCGCGAAGAAGAGCAGCGGCGCGATTACCGCGACGACGATGGCGACTGCGAATAATAATAATACTACTAATAATAATAATACCAAAACGAAAGAGGAGGGAGAAGAGACGTGTTCGTCGAAGAAGGAGGAAGAAGACGTGGAAGAAGATGAAGATCAAGCCCCGAAACACGAGACCACGATACTCTCTAAAGAACAATTCGAAACGCAAAAGAAACGATTGGAGCTTTTAATCGAAGAGAAAGAGTGGGCGGTGGAAGAGGCGAGAGATAACGCGGCAAGATCTTCTGTGAAGTTACAACGCGTCTTGGATTACGTCAACGCGGTGGAAGCGTATAAAGAGTTATGCTCGTCGAGAGTGCCGGATACGGTTTCTGATTTTCTTGGGAACTATGTGAACGTTTTGTGTTTGCCGAAACACGCGAAAGGCTACGACGAGGCGCTTTCGTTTCTCGGCATAGACTTTGAAGATTTGGACGAAGATGACTTGGAAATCACGCACGAAGATTTTTTGAGAGAGACGGAACATTACATGCGCATCGAAGAGAGATACGATTCGGAACGGAAAGAGACTGGTGGGAGCTTTGAAGACGAAGGAGAGTACTACGAAGACGACGAAGAAGAGTACTACGAAGACGACGAGGATTTGTTGGAAGCTTTATTAGGCGGCGACGCGAATTACATCGCCGAGATGAAGCTTCCGCTCGAACTCCACCTCGCACAAGACATCGACGGAAATTGGCGATGGTTAGAAGATGATCTCGGGAGAGTTTTGAAAAGGAAACCTGAGGGCGATTTTATCTTTCGTCTCATGTCTTTTGAAGATTTAATGAACGAAGGTTTGAACGTCAACTGCTTGCGAGAGGAAGTCGATCCGAACGAACTGATTGATTTCTCAAAGTGTAGGTCGTTCGATGACGCGAGACGAGCGATGAAAGAAGCCACCGAGGCGTTGCGAAACATGGAAGCCGATGGGTGGGTGGTTGAAAAGAGCTTCTCGGCCACCGCGGCGAGTTTTGGCGCTTCCTCCTCCGGAGATTCCACCGATTCGGTCTTTGACATCAGAGAAGAAAGCAGCGGACGACACTTGTGCATGACGAAAGAGTTGAGACCGTTGAGAACTATGTCGCACGTGGATGGATTACATCCGGAAGAAGACGAGAAGTGCGAACGAGAAATTCACCGCGAAGAAGCTGCCGGAGCGATGGCGAGAGATGCTTTCGACAGCTTTGACGACAACGAATAATAATAAAAACGAATATTGATTTTTTTTTCTTACGAATGAAAGCGAGCGAATCACTTGAACTACCTCCAGTACATCTAATGAACTACAATCTATAATATCTAATACCTGACTCTAAACTTGAGCAAAAAGTACGCGATGGCTAAATACGCGCACGCTAACGAGGCCAATGCGACCACGTGCACTCGCATCTCACTTCTCGTGGACCCGAAGGAGAAGAAATCCAAGACTTCTTTACCGGAAACCGGAACGCGTACGTCGCCGCCGCCAGACGACGGAGAAGATTTCTTGGATGGATCACTTTCGACCAGTTTCGGCGTAAAATAAAAAGTTCCCGCGTCTAAGAATTCGCCAATCATCATAGACTGAAAACCGTGGTTAATAAAGCTTAATCTCGTCAAGATTTTAACCAAGATGTGGCGATTGCCACTCCCGTCCGCCGCTTTCGCTCGCGGTTGTTCCTCGTTGAGTAGAAACCCGCCGCACACTACGTTCACGAGCAATAACAGCATACCGACGACATTTGCGGACGCATTGGATGGTGTTGCGATGGACACGCAAGTACATAACGCCGAAGCCGTGATGTTTGTCAACACGCACACGAACGTAAAGTTTACAAACGAGAAAAAATTCAAGTGTAAACCGACGCAGAAATACGTGGCGAGAGAGAAGAACAAAGGCGGAATGGCCCGAACGACAATCACATCGAAAGCGATTTGACTAACGAAATAACCATCCACGCCGTACGCACCGGCGAGAATCTCGCGCCTGGACAATAAGTCGTCCTCTCTCCACACGGGGAGGGAGGAGAGTGACATAAGCGTAAGGAATAGAAGGATGAAGAAACAACATCCCATTCGATTCTGCACGCCGCCGGTGTCTCGACCGCACTGATAGAATATTGCACCGAGCGCAATGGCTGTGAAAAGCGTCGCGATGAAGTGCGTGGCAATCAAAAATGGGTGCCGAGTGGCGTTTTTGCGCAAACGTGCGAGGAGTTGCTGAATCTGAACCTTCATCGGCGCGAGACATTTCTTTGCCGAGGAACAAGCACTACCGCTACCTTTTGTTTTGTTTCCTCGTTCTTCGTCATCAGCGCCGTCATTTCCCACGACTGCATCCGACGACGCTTCCATAGCGAGCATTTCTATCGTGTTTTCGTTGAGCGTGAAGATGTCTGAAACCGCAAAGTCTCTGCACACGCGCGACGTCGTTTCTTTGGATGATTTGATGACAACGTCCAATATAAAGTCTGCAACGTGCACGTCTCGCGGTCGAGGCGGTACGTACGCCAAAGACTCAAAGAATCCTTTCGCTGATACTGAAGGGCCACTATATACAACAGATCCAACGCTCGAAAGAATCAAAATGCGGTCCAACAAACGAAAGATGTCCGGACGAGGCTGGTGAATAGACAACAAAACAGTCACGCCGTGGCGAGAGCCGAGTTTGGACAAAATGTCAACAACCTTCGCCGCGTTCGTCGAGTCCAACCCAGTCGTAGGCTCGTCCAGAAACATTATGCCCGGAGACATGAGAAGCTCAGTCGCGATGGAGACGCGACGCTTCTCGCCACCAGACAGACCGCGAGAAAACTGGTCGCCAATCAGAGAGTCTGCAAGTTTCTCGATGCCTAAGTCGCGCATGGTTTGGCCAACGCGACGACGGAGAGCGTTCGTAGACGTACCGATCGGCATACGAAGCGTCGCGTGGAACAACAAGTGCTCCCAAACTGTACTTGTGCCTGGTAAAACGTCGTCTTGGGTCACGTATCCGCTCATCTCTCGTCTCTCGGTACTCGTTGTCTCTGCGCCGTTGATTCGGATTTTCCCTCCGACGGTGAAGTTCTTCTGATGCTCTGCGCTTCTGCCAGCTAAAATATCCAATAACGTCGATTTTCCTGCACCCGATGGACCTAATATTGCAAAGGCACTTTTCGCGTTATCTTCAAAAGCGGCGCCACGCATCGACTGCGAAAAGCCTAAACGTCCACCGCCGGCTATGCCGGTTATACCTCGAAGAATGACTTTACGTCTCTGCTTCCCCCGTGTCCAAACTTTCACTTCGCACGTGACGCGACTGAAGGAGAACGCCGGCGATGGCTTTGGCTCGTCGTCGATAACTAGTGATGATGTTAATGGCGTGAATGCACTGTCATCGTCATTGTTAATCGACAGAAGATGCTCGCTCAAACCTTCTCCCTCTTCTTCTCCTTCTTTATCGTGTGCATCTTCAAATTCAGAAGCCGTAGTTTCAGACGTTCTTCGCGCATTCGCGGACAAGTTTTCATCACCCGAAACGAGCGAATCCGTTCGCGCGTGCTGAACATGATTGTCTGCATCGACAAATATAGAAGAAGAAGAAACGGAACCCGGTGCTTCCTCGCTTTCATCTTGTCGCCACTCGTCCATGGCGGCATCGAGCAACGCTGCGCGCTCGCTACCTCCTGGCGATAAACTTTCAATTACCCGTCTCGCGAGCAAATCGTTATTTGTACCATCTAAATCTCCAGCAGATGATGTCGAGGGAGAAAGTGTCGACGATGCAATTATTCCAAAACATGTTCTCAACCGCGAGAGAAAAGAAGAGCTTTTAATACTCTTCTTCCTGCCGCCGTCGCCTCCGCCGCTCGCAAAATCTGAGCGCTTCAAGACGAAGAAACTCACCGATGCGAACAAAACTGCTTCTCCGCACAACCAAACGACATCGTTTACGACTAGGCTTGGATGAAATCCAAAAGTAAAAAGCACCTTCTCGCCCGGCACGGGAACTTCATTCGGAAGTTTTGTAGAATTTGTGTCGTCGTCGTTACTCCAGGATTCCGTGAGCGTGAACGTCTTTGGATTTGAAGCAAACTCGTTAACCACGAGCGCTTCATAGCCCCGAGAAATGAAGCTCGCTGCAGCGAGCCATCGAAATGAACTTGGAATTTCATCTTTGTTAAGCAAAAATCCACCAAATAAGATGGATGTTAGAAAACATAAGCTGGCGACAGCGTTGGCGTCCGCGACTCGTCGGCTGCACACGCCGATTGCCATGCAAAGACACGTCGCAACAATATTCGTCAAGATGAGCACAACGACAAAAGCGAGTAAATTCAACTCCCCGCCTTCGTTCAAACCGATCATACCGTACGTGATAAAGCCAAACAAAAACGGCGGAACGACACGCATTGGCAAGATGTCAAACAAGACAGTTGAAACAAAGTACGCGTTCGTTCCGTACACTCGATTCGCTCGTTCTCGAATAAAGAGGAGGCGGTCTTCTTTCCACACTGGAAGTGAAGAAAGCGACATGAGCGTGAGAAAGATGAGAATGAAGAACAACGCGCCCATCCTATTTTGAATGCCGCCTTGATTCAACGCCGCATTTTTGAAAATCAAGCCAACGCCAAGCGCCGCGAGAAAAGTTGCCATTACGTGCACGTAAATAAGAAACGGATGACGATACATGCGCCTGACGTATCGACCACACAACCAACGACACTGCTTCGAGAACGGAGCTGCATATTTGTTTCTCGTATTGACAATTTCTGCTTCATTTGAGACCTCTTGACCAAATTCAGCCATGAGCGCGCGCTGACGCTCTTCGTTTTCAATCGCAATCTCTGATTTTAGAAAATCGACGGAGACTTTCGCGACAATCTTTTCCGGCGAGTTGATGACAACGTCCAATATAAAGTCTGCAACGTGCACGTCTCGCGGTCGAGGCGGTACGTACGCCAAAGACTCAAAGAATCCTTTCGCTGATACTGAAGGGCCACTATATACAACAGATCCAACGCTCGAAAGAATCAAAATGCGGTCCAACAAACGAAAGATGTCCGGACGAGGCTGGTGAATAGACAACAAAACAGTCACGCCGTGGCGAGAGCCGAGTTTGGACAAAATGTCAACAACCTTCGCCGCGTTCGTCGAGTCCAACCCAGTCGTAGGCTCGTCCAGAAACATTATGCCCGGAGACATGAGAAGCTCAGTCGCGATGGAGACGCGACGCTTCTCGCCACCAGACAGACCGCGAGAAAACTGGTCGCCAATCAGAGAGTCTGCAAGTTTCTCGATGCCTAAGTCGCGCATGGTTTGGCCAACGCGACGACGGAGAGCGTTCGTAGACGTACCGATCGGCATACGAAGCGTCGCGTGGAACAACAAGTGCTCCCAAACTGTACTTGTGCCTGGCAAAACGTCATCTTGGGTCACGCACGCGCTCGCAGCACGTAAACCAACGTTTGAGGCAACTTGTCCGTCTAAATATATCGCGCCTCGAACGTTTCTATCTGGTGGCGTGCGTCCTGCGAGTGTGTCGATGAGTGTTGATTTACCCGCGCCGCTCGGTCCCAAAACGGCAAACACGCCTCCCGGACCAGCCATACCAGAAACGTCCCTTAAAATGTGTTTCGTGCTTTTTTTCCTATCGTTTTTAACGCTCGCGTCGACAAAAAGATGTCGCCATGAAAGTACCATCATATCTTTCGACGATCTTTGTGGTATTTGCGTCGATAACGACGACGTTCGTCTACTCCTCTTCCTCCTCGCGGGATTTTTCTTGGTCTTCTTTTCCTCGCCGTTCTCTTCTTCAAAACTTTCGTTGTCGTTGCTAACATCGTCATCGCCATCCGCATCACTACTCGACGACGATGATGATGACTCATTATTCACAGAGCTATACCCGTCGTCGGAATACGCCGCGGAGTCATTCAAGAGCGCTTCTGTGTTCAAATCTTCATCTCGGACAACAACGTCCGATTCTTCCTCGTCTTCTTCGTTATATCTTTGCTTCCGCTCCCAAAGGACGTACATCACCATCCCAGCTATTATTACGGACACGAACAACAACATAAACGCTCGCGTCAACGCATCGCCCGTCCAATATACTGGCACCGTTTCCTCCAACGAACACCAATTTTCTTTCGCCATCGTCTGCTCTTCGTACACGCAATTACCTACCCTACAAGTTACCGCCAGCGTTGGAATTACTCCCGGTTGCGTCCAATAACACACGTTACTGCCGTCGCTTGTTTTTGTCGCATTAATATCGCACCAAAATTGCATCCCGCGATCACTCACCGGTGTCACGAGTGGGTTGCAGGGATGTTGCCAAAAAAGCGTATCGGTAGAGTTGTCCGTTTCGTTCGTCCCACACTTCATGGCGGTTCTACCAGGACACTTCTCGACATCGGACGGAGGACACGCCGATTTCCCAGCCGTACAATCATACAACACGCACGTGTGATCGCTCGGATACGGTGCTCTGCATTTCTCCACGCTGTACGTGCACTTTGTAAAATTTGCGTCCCATACCGCCGCAGAGGCGAATTTGTATTTCCACTCCGGATAATTACCGTTATCTTGCGTAGGCATACCACCGTACGCGCGCACGTTGATCTCAACTTCTCGGCTGTTATCACCGTTACTATTCGTTCCACTTCTAATACTATCACTCGCCCTCATTCCTATTCTCGCCGCTTCTTCGAAAGACGACGACACCCCTACTTTCAACTCCTCCTCCTCCCTCTCCTTCATTCCGCTCGCCGCGACCACGTGAAACAAAAACGACTGATCCTTCTGAAACATACAATACGGATCCGTCTTGGCATCTCCTCCGCATTGACACGAAAACACCTTCCCGGCTTCAAAGCTCGCCTCGGGAACTAATCGGTTTTGATCCGCGTCCAAATTTTTCGTCCTCCTCGGTATCGACAATTCCTCCGTCGTCGGTAAAAAACAATCCTTCGTGCATCCAATCGGGTTCCGTTTTTTCCCGTTTACCACGATAGACGGACACGAATTGGACACATCGCACACGGAGCAATCCACACCGGACCATCCGAGCGGGCATTTGTCTTCTTCGTCGTCACTCTCGCCCTCGTCGTCTTCGCCCGCAAAAGCTCTAGCAGAGAGACCACTTCCACTAATTCTGTTACGAAAACGCGTGTCAGCACTCCCGCCAAAGTTACCCCTTTCCGCGACGCAATGCGCGCAATTTTCCGGATGCGAGCTGTTTACGCTGTATAAAATCGTCTGAAATTTGCACGGTGGATCAAAGTCGCGCATGGCGTTGAAACATTGCTTCTTGATGTCTTCTTTTGAGTATAATTGAATTGAAGAATCTCCCGAAACGAATGCATTCATCTCCGTCGAAGTCGTCATCACCACGACGCAGGAGAAGAGAAACAAGATGAAACCTTGGCACGACAGTATCATCGAAAATGTTTGAGACGCG
>ENA-UOXV01002909-UOXV01002909.1-marine-metagenome-genome-assembly--contig:-NODE-2909-length-21718-cov-5.531275_pt1 | contig 21718 bp, 18 predicted proteins | sample MGYA00238165_ERZ766961 | MGnify/ENA primary metagenome ERZ766961 (study PRJEB28924, sample SAMN03173240) | marine metagenome | biome: Marine; feature: Water; material: Subsurface seawater | place: North...
TATCTCAGAATATGCAACCGCGCGCCAGGCCAACCAGAACCTTTTAAATCCGTTTACTCCTGTTGGCCGCATTACTCGGTCCGGCCCAGTAATTACTCCTGTCAAGAACGCTAGCTCCAACCAACCCCAAATTGACAAAGCTGATATAAAAGATAGGTAGACACTTAAAATCGAACTTTCCTTCAGCGTGTAGAGAAAACCATAGAAACCTACAATTAAGACCGGTAGCAGTCCTACAGTGACAAACCTGTGGTAACTAAGTCCCTTATTATCAGCCCAGTTAACGATGTAAAGGATTACTCCTGTTAAAAACCACCACAAAAAACATGCTAGGCTTACGGCAATCCATATACTGTTCACAAAGTTTTCTCTCAATAAGTTGGTTGCAAGCACGAGTCTTTAGGTACAATATTCTTCTTCACAGGAATTATATATAACGAAAAGAATGCACTTCCAGCAATAACGCTAAAATATGCCTTTTTCAGATTTCCAATCAATCCACCTTGACGCTTGGCATTATCCAAGTTTTCAAAAGCATCTCTAAGTCGCTTTAGACCTCGCTCCCACCTTGGACTATCCAAATCAATCTCAATTGGGAAAACCTGCTTAGAGATCTCTGAAGTAATCTGAAGTACTTGCTTATCATACCATTCAATATCAACACCCAAGGCATTATGAAAAGCGGGGCGGGCATGGTCGCGAACCACCATCGTACCATAAATAGCGACCAAGAAGAACCGTATCCACCAGACATTCCTACCAGATGTGAGTTTTGGATCTGTTTTCATCAGTAATGCAAATGCTTCCCCATGACGAAACTCATCATTACACCATTTCTCAAACCATTTAAATATTGGATGAAATCTAGAGTCAGGATTTTTTTCAAGATGCCTAAAAATGGTAATATACCTCGCATATCCGATTTTCTCAGACAGATACGTTGCATAGAAAATGAACTTGGGCTTGAAGAACGTATATTTTTTCGACCGCGTCAGAAATCCTAAATTTACGTCCATTCCAATTTCTCTGAGAGCATCATTTATAAACCCAGCATGTCGAGCCTCATCTCTGGACATCAATCCAAATAACTCACAAATATCTGGGTTTTTGCCACGCCTTTTCATTTCCTTATACAAAACACAACCTGAAAACTCTGCAGTCAACGAACTTACCAAAAAATCAATGAGTTCCTTTCGTAACGTTGGTTCTAAAGCATCAAAATCGATTTCTTCCCAATCTTTTGTTTTCTTAAAATGGGTTTTATTTGGATCAGATTTCAGCTCACCAATCAATTTATCCCAATCAAATCTTACAGATTCTACACTCACTTTGTCTAACTCGTCAAAATCAGTTGTATAAAACCTTGGTGCCAACAATGTAGTTTCATGAGCCATCTTAGTGGTTTCATTGACTGGGTTGCGCTCAGGTGAGTGTTTTATTTTAGTATTAATATTCATAACTTTATCTCCTCAGAGAAAGAAAATTCACATATTTCCATAAACTCGAAACTTCCAAACAGACGGGTCCAAATTCTTTCCAGTAGAAAAGCCCGCCTTATTGTCGCCGTTCTCTCTTCACTCAAAACTTCTCCATATGAAGCTAAGACTGGTTCGCCATGTACAAGCACCTCGTCACCCGGGTGAACAATTGCACCATTATTAAACCTGACATGTGCATGTAAGCTTTCAAAAGTATGTGAAACTTCAATTGTACAAGGTGCTGTCTCCGTTTTACGGCTAAATAATTTCATCTTCCCCCCTTTTTAAAACTAGTCAACAAATAATGAACTAAAAACATTTAGGTTCTTACTACCAAAACTGTTAACTTGTATTTCTAAATCAGTAGCATCATCCACTACCACCAACCGGCCATTGTCATAACGAATTAATCGCAAATAATTATCTGTCACAACTCGCTTTTTTATCCTCTCACGTTTTACTGCATTGTAGACCACACCTAAAAACCCACTACTTCCATCAGTAGATTCTGCTAATAGGTTACCAGATTGATCGAAAACCACCACATCAAATCTACCACGTTCTACAAAATTTAAAGTTAATTCTGCCACCACTTTAGTTTTTGGAGATACTCCAACTAATGGTAAGTTCATTATTCTAAATATAAAAACTGAAGTAAGAGTTAGAACAACTAAGAGGCCCAAGAACTGTAAAAACCTTTTAGGAACAATCTCTCGTTCTCTGTGGAAAACAGTTTTCATGCAGCAACCCCATCATTCCCACTTTTTTCTTTTATACCTTTGTTCTCTAAATTCAACGCAGCCAGATCAGCGATAATAATCTCAACTGCAGCAATATCTGGAATACTTCTGAAAGCTGGGCTTGGTAGTAGGAATGACCATGGCCGAACACTTGGCCAACATGACAAATACGGAATACGTTTTCTAGAGTCAGTTCTAAATGAAATGTTACCTTGGCCTTGACTTAGAGTCTGCCGATCTATCGAAATTATTTTCTTAAATGGCGCATTAAGCAAAAAAACTAATGCTATACCAGTTCTAATAACGATCCGTCTCTCGGTTATTACATAAACCGTATGCTTTGCCTCTAAGTAGGCGATGATGATTAGGATTGCACCAGCTAAGAGCCCTGAAACCAAGAAAGGGATATAATTAGTGACAAATATAGAAAAACTAAAAACCATTTCAATTTTGGAAACCGAATATAAAGCACAGATTAAAAAATAAATTAGCAAGTATTTTATCCCAAAAGCCTGGTAGGAAAATGATTTCCAATTTGGTTTACCAACCCAATAAATTTTTTCATCCGAAGGTATAGACTTCCCAACTTCTTCAGGAAGCCCATTTATTTCATTTACCGTCATTTCTAGAACGGAGAACTTAGTCTATCGTGGGCTGCATATAACTTCCCCCCCCCGACGAAGCCGCAAATTTTGTCTTCTTCAAGCATAGTCACAGCTTTCATTGACTTAGTTTTGGGCACATTTGGAAAATGTTTACCGTAAAGAGCATGAACATCTACTGAACTTTTGTTAATTTTTGTTAGCGGAATTGGCAGGAGACAGTTAGTCTTATCAACCAGTTTTACTTCCAAATATCTAACTAACTGCTCAGGCACATCAACCCATAAATCAGTTACAGTACCAACAACTTTTTTATCAGCTGAAACCACATTCATTCCACGGGGATCTTTTCCTGCTGATACTTCAAAACCTTCAACATTTCTCATAGGTTGCAATTTTGGTTTTCCGTGTCCATCTAGCTCTGGAAGGTCTCTTCGATCCGACCATGATGCTGCCCCTAAGCCATCAATCATTGGGTCGCCTGTTGGCGTAAGAGGTGCTCCATTTGCAACATTAGTTTGTTCCAGAGCAAGGTCCCTTTTGTCTCGTGAATAATCGGGCACAACGGCGTCACCCCTGCCGTGGGGCAGTTTAAAAGTTTTTACTTCGTTCGGACTCGAGGGCATCCCCTGATTAGAGCTTGCTTCTCCTGCTTCATTCACCAGCGGGAAACCTTCTCTATTGTTTTCTCTTTGTAAGTAAATAACTAAGCCTACAAAGAAAGCCCAAAAAAGATAAAGAGCAAGCTGCGCTAAATCAAAATCTGCAAAAAATGGTTCCATAATTATTCCTCCTATGTATTAAAACTCAAATTGGCAACTCTGCAAGTCCAAAACTGCCTTTTTTATCTTTGGTGGATCTATTGATCCGGTTAATTTGCTGGGCCAAAGGGCCAAGTACAGCAAGGGTAATAAAAATTAATAAAATTTCAAGATGATAAACAAAAATATATCCAATGGCAGGACTAACTAATCCTACTCCCAGACTACCGTTCAGAGCTAAATTTCCAATAAAATCCTTTATTAAAGCTCCTAGAGCGACTGCAGCACCAGCAGATGTGGCTTGAGCGGCGCCCCAAGAACCTAGTGCCAAGCCTCTACCAATAATATTTTCTACCGGCATGCACATAGCCATCGTCAAAGTTGAAACTGCAAACAGACCCGCCCCAAAGCCAATAAAGCAGGCCCCAAAAAAGTACAAAAAGGGTAAGTCCATCGGATGTGAAAAAATTATTTGCAAAAACCCAACCATACCGACTAATAATGCCAAAGCAGAAAAACTAGCGGGGTTAATTCTACGATTAAAGCCTTGGGCTGCCAAAGCCAATCCAAGCACTGCACCGAACACCCAGACAGCGGTTAGAACCGTCGTAGCAGAAACACTCAAATTCAAGATTTCTCCCCCATAGGGCTCTAACAAAATATCCTGCATAGAAAACGCCAGAGTACCTAAAACTACCACTGCTAACAAATGACCTGCATAACCTCTGCTAATAAAATCTTTCCAGGCCGCCACAAACTTTGGACGAGGGGCTGCGATTTCAGCCTTACTATTCGGCGAAATATTTTCTTGCCTCCACATGGCCACAAGATTCAGAACCAATGTTACAACCGCAGCACCTTGAATAACCTGTATTAATCTAAACTGAGAAAAATTTAGGAGTAAGGCACCAACAATAATTGCTGAGATACCCATACCGATAAGAAACATAAGATACAAAAGAGCGACGACCCTTGGCCTAGTAACATCTGTAGCCCGGTCAGCGGCAAGAGCTAAGCCAGCAGTTTGGGTCATGTGTAGACCAAAACCAGTCATCAAAAAAGCCAAAGCGACTAACACCTCACCAGCCCAAGTCGGGCCGACCGTTTGATCTCCCGACAGCACTATCATTGAAAATGGCATAATTGCTAAGCCACCGAATTGCCAAAGAGTACCAAACCATATATAGGGGAGACGCCTCCAACCAATAGAAGACTTATGGTTATCAGAACGAAACCCAAGCACTGCTCGTAAAGGTGCAATTAAAACTGGCAATGCGACCATAATAGCTACTAGCGAGGCTTGCACGCCAAGCTCAACAATCATTACTCTATTCAGAGTGCCTAAAAGCATTACCGTAGCCATTCCAGCAGAGATTTGGAATAAAGATAGCCTCAGAAGTTGTAGCAATGGAAGGTCCTCAGAAGCTGCGTCTGAAAACGGTAAAATATTTTTACCAAGTTGTCCCATCTGTTTTTTTGAAAGTATTATCATAAGCTTAAAATCAATGCCTCTGAGACATAGAAACTCGCATTTATTCGTTTCAAAACTCTTACTTGTTTATTCTCAAAAATAGGATTTTCTTTTAGCTGATAATTTAAGTTATAATAATTGACCGGTGCAATCTTTGGTGATCGGTCCGATCTTGGTAATAGTTTTCCCAACACAAGCAAAGCTGAAAGCAACAAAGTCTTTGGGGCGACAGTAAACGATATTGAGCTCTTTGTATTTTTAGCCAACTCACTTAAAGCGGCAGCAATATCATTAACGTCGTAGTGTATCAAGCTATCCATAGCAACGGTGTAATCGAATTTGCCGTTAGACGGAGAAAGCATATCACCTACTCTAAAATCAATTTTTTTCGACAGTTGAGGTGGCAATCGGCTTTTAGCAACATTTATTAGGTTATTTGAAATATCCACCCCAACAACCTCTGCACCCCTTGCCGCAAGCTCTAAGGATATCTGACCAGTACCGCATCCAGCATCAAGCACCCTAGCCCCTTTGAGATCAGCTGGCAAAGAGTCTAGCAAGATTAATCTCATCTCATCCCGTCCAGCTCGAACACGAGATCGTATTCCCGAAACGGGTAGATCACTCGTTAAAACTTCCCATGCTTTTGATGCTGTTTGATCAAAATAAGCCTCTAATTGATCTCGTGTCTTAGCGAAACTATCCATTATCAATCAAATCCTAACAACTCAAAAATATCCCTATCTTCCATAGTTTTGGGAGCTAATCCTTCCGTTCCGTTGTAAAGAACATCAGCCAACCGAATATATTCCTTTTGGACTGCCACCACATCTTCTTCATCGCCCATTTCAAATAATGTTTTTTTCTTAAGCCTTGACCGTCGAATAGCATCTAAATCGGGGAAATGAGCCACCCTATTGAAGCCAACCTCCTTACAATATCGGTCCACTTCATTTGTGTCTTTTGATCTATTGGCTACACATCCCGCCAACCGAACATTATAATTTTTTGATTTAGCGTGCACTGCAGCAATAATTCTGTTCATTGCGTAAATTGAGTCAAAATCGTTTGCTGTAACAATGAGTGCACGATCTGCATGCTGTAACGGTGCAGCAAATCCGCCACAAACAACGTCTCCCAAAACATCAAAAATCACTACGTCTGTATCCTCAAGCATGTGATGCTGCTTAAGCAATTTGACAGTTTGACCAACTACGTAACCTCCACATCCTGTTCCTGCAGGAGGCCCACCAGCTTCTACACATTTTACTCCATTATACCCTTCGTAAACAAAATCCTCTGGTCGAAGTTCTTCCGCATGAAAATCAACGTCCTTTAAAGTGTCGATAACTGTTGGGACCAAACGACCAGTTAAAGTAAACGTACTGTCATGCTTTGGATCACACCCAATTTGGAGAACTCGGTGACCTAATTTTGAGAATGCAGCAGATAAATTTGAAGATGTAGTGGATTTACCGATACCACCCTTTCCATAAACTGCAAAAACTTTTGCACCTTCAATCTTAATACTTTGATCCATCTTTACTTGCAGTGAACCCTCTCCATCTTCTCCCTTAAGAATTGGTGGGCTTTTTACATCAAGTGGGCTCATTTTTTATCCTCTCATTGTTTGGCTATTCAGCCGCTATGGTTATTCCTTCACATTGATCTTCAAGCTCATCCGCTCCACGTCTCAATGCATCTAAAGTTTCTTCATCTGGCTGCCAATAATCTCGCTCGTGTGCTTCAAGAAGCCTATTTGCCATTCTCAATCCCGCCGTAGGATTTAATTCTGCCATCCGCTGTCGCATGTTATCATCAAGAACAAATGTCTCACTTAAACGTTGGTAAACCCAAGGTTTGACTTGACCCGTTGTTGCAGACCATCCTAGGGTATTTGTAACTTGAGCCTCTAATTGACGCACGCCTTCTGAACCATGACTTAAAAGTGCTTCATAAAACTTTGGATTTAAAGATCTTGACCTTGTTTCAAGTGCTACTTGATCCGCCAGGGTACGAATTTTTCCAGCTCCTCTAGTTTGGTCGCTAATATATATTGCAACATCTTTTCCTTTTGCACGCTTAACGGCCCTTGAAATTCCACCAAGCGTATCAAAATAGTGATCTACGGTTGTTATACCTAATTCAGCACTTTCTAAGTTTTGGTAAGCAAGATCGACGTCTTTAAGGGCCTTTTGAAGCAATTCAGGGTTGCGGGTTGCTTTTCCAGTAACACCATAAGCAAAGCTTTTACGTGCCTCATATGCATCTGCAAGCTCATCCTCTTCTTCAAAAGCTGAACTATCTACTAACTGGTTTACATTTGATCCATAGGCGCCCTCAGCATTGGAAAAAACTCGTAAAGCCGCTGTCTCAATATCTACATTCATCTCCTTAGCATAAGTCAAAGCATGAGCACGAATAAAATTCATACCAGCAGGTTCGTCTGCTTGAGCGGCCTTTAATGACGCTTCCGCTAAAAGTTTTGTCTGTAAAGGTAACAAGTCTCGAAAAATACCTGACAAAGTCATTATTACATCAATTCTTGGACGTCCCAATTCCTCTAATGAAACCAAATCAGCACCAGCTAACCGTCCAAAACTATCAAATCTGGGCTTTGCTCCTATAAGAGCAAGTGCCTGAGCAATAGGTACACCATCTGACTTTATATTATCTGATCCCCATAAAACAAGAGCCACCGTACGCGGCATACTTTCATGGGTATCAAGTAAAACTTGTGCTTGTTTTTCTCCCTCTTGGCAAGCAAAAGCTGTTGGCATTCTAAAGGGGTCAAAAGCATGTATGTTTCGACCCGTCGGTAATACATCCGTAGATCTGATCAAATCACCACCTGGGACAGGTGGAGTAAAGCCACCATCTAAAGCGTGTAAAATTGCTGGGATTTCATAATCAACTTGGAGAAGTTTGTTTACTCGTAACTTTGTCTCCTCACTAGAATCTGCCAAAATATCGAGATAATCAGAGCGAGCTTTATCAGACATAGGTTTGCCAAGCACATGAAGACCCTCTGGAATTAAAGCATCTTCACTTTCCAATAATTTTATCCACAAAGTTTTTGGATCTTCTCCATCAAGATCTACTGCCTTTGCCTGCTCACAAATCAGAAGCTCTAAATCAGCGCGCTCAGGTTTTTCCGCTGACATTTCTCGCCATCGAGTTAAACTGTCCTTTAATTCTGCCAAACCTTTATAAAGACCAGCAGTGGCGAGAGGCGGTGTTAAATGAGTTATTGTAACCGCATTACTTCGACGTTTTGCCAAACTAGCCTCTGACGGATTGTTCGATGCATAGAGATAGATATTAGGTAAATTCCCAATAAGTCTATCAGGCCAGTCAGTGCTCCCCAATCCAGTTTGTTTTCCTGGCATAAACTCCAGAGCGCCATGCATCCCAAAGTGCAGCACTGCATCCGCTTGAAAACTAGATTTAAGCCACTGATAGAATGCTGTAAAGGCATGCGTTGGTGCAAAACCTTTCTCAAATAGCAATCGCATTGGATCACCTTCGTAACCAAATGTTGGCTGCAAACCTACAAAGATGTTTCCAAACTCCCTACCTAAAATAAAAACTCCACTGCCATCAGACTGAATACGACCCGGTGCAGGACCCCACGCTGCTTCTATCTCATCTAACCATGGCGTATTTGCAACAAGATCATCTGCACTAACATGGGCCGCAACATTTGCTTCTTGTCCATACCTTTCCGCAGTACCTTTCAAGACAAGCTCTCGAAGCTCGTTCACAGATTGAGGAGGGCTTAAAGTATACCCACGTGCTGACATTGCATTTAAAGTATTAAATAAGGACTCAAATACACTGAGATACGCAGCTGTACCTGCCGCACCAGCATTCGGAGGAAATCCAAATAAAACGATTGCTACCTTTCGCTGTGCAACTTCGGAACGATGTAGATCCGCCATCTTCTCAAGTCGACCAACTAATGCTTCAATTCGCTCAAAGCATGGAGCTAAAGCACGATTTCCTTGACCCGAGCACTTAAGATTACAGCCAAAACATGTTTCTTCACCGTGGCGTCCTGCGAATACGGTTGGATTAGTCGCCCCGTCCAATTCTGGTAATGCTATTAACATTGTTGTTTCAATTGGTCCCAGCCCTTGCGAAGAATTTGCCCACTGAGCTAATGTTTGAAACTCGAGCGGATGCGCTGCCAGATATGGCACATCTAGATCCTTCAGCATTTCAACAGCAGCCGGCGTATCATTATAGGCCGGCCCTCCTACTAATGAAAAACCAGTCAAAGATAGTATGGCGTCAATTTTCACTCCAGAACCATCGTTAAAATAAGTTTCGACAGCGGGACGTGAATCTAAACCACCAGCAAACGCGGGTATCACTTGAAGACCCCTTTTTTCACAAGCTCTGATAACTTCGTCATAATGGGCCGTATCATCACTCAATACGTATGACCTTAACATCAAGAGTCCAACGGTCGCCTTCGTATTTTTTACTTGTGGCAAATCAGTTAAAACTGTTGAAATTTTTTCAGGTAAATCTGGATGGTACAATCCAACGTCAGGATATTCTTTCGGTGCAACTGTTTTACAATCTTTCCAGCCTTCTATTCTACAATATTTTGATAGAAGGAACCGGACCATTGACTCGACATTTGTATCTGAACCACCTAGCCAGTATTGCATAACGAGAAACCAAGCTCTTAAATCTTGGAACTTCCCAGGAATATACTTTAATATTTTTGGAAGCCGCTTCAGCATTCTCATTTTCTTTTCGCCCGTCTCAGCAGAGGGCTTAGTTGATCCTCGTAATTTTTTTAAAAGAGCCATAGTTCCTGACTGAGGCGCGGACATATCCAATGCTCCCATACGCGTCAACTTAACTAAGGCCGCATCAGAAATCACCGCCCCCATTGCATCACAGTGGTCACGCCGTGCCTCTAGACTTGGGAGAATAGCTTTTACGTGCTCTTCCAAAAATAAAAGATTTACCAGGATAATGTCTCCCACAGCTACGGATTCTTTAGCTCTAGCTAGAGCACTCGGGTTTTCTCCCCACTCTGCTGCTGCATGCACTTCTACACTCAAGCCTGGGAAATCACTAGCCAGCCGCTCAGCAGCTCTGTCACACGGTCCTGCGGCATGAGAATCAAGGGTAATTATAACTACCCGATAGCCAAGTGGTGTACCTTTTATAGCTTTATCAATTAGCATAATGAGCTTTTGCCTCATAAAGTGTATCAACTGATATTTCTTTAACGCCCTTTGTGGCCGCATACGTTTCCGTATTCCTTCGCGCTTTGCCCCGAACAAAAAATGGTATTTTTTTTAACTCTTTCTCAGCATCAACAAGCCAAATGCTTGGACCTCCCACTACATCCGAGACCTCAGTCTCTACAACTATCTCTTTACCTTCGTCTTGATTAGTCATTTTCTTTGAAGCAGCGTGACCACCATGATGACTAGGCCCAGCCTCATCGTTAAATTCAAAATCATCTCTAAACATATGTAATAAGTGCTCTTCGAGGCCCATTACTAGAGGGTGCACCCAGGTATCAAATATCACATTTGCACCTTCCCAGCCTACTTGTGGCGAATACCTTGCTGGGTTGTCCTGGACGTGAAATGGGGCGGATATGACAGCACAAGGGATTCCCAAACGCTTACCAATATGCCGCTCCATCTGCGTACCAAGTATCATTTCTGGTTGTAAAGCCTCTATGGCAGCTTCCACCTCCAGATAATCATCTGTTATTAACGCTTCCACACCATAATCTTTTGCGAGTTCTCGAGTTTGACGAGCAAATTCTCGGTTAAAGCATCCAAGACCAACAACCTCAAATCCCATTTCATCTCGAGCGATCCTAGCTGATGACCTTACGTGGGTACCGTCTCCAAAGATAAAAACCCGCTTGCCAGTAAAATATGTTGAGTCGACTGATTTAGACCACCAATCAAACCTTAGCCGCGACATATCCATGACCGGTTCAGGAATTCTGGCTATGGAAGCCACCTCTTTTATGAAATCTTTCGTCGCACCAACACCAATCGGAATAATTTTTGTATATTGTTGGTTGAGTTCTTTTTCCAACCAACGACAGGCCGCTTCACCAGTCTCGGGATATAATAAAACATTAAAGTGCCCAGCACCAATTCTCTTGATATCAGAAACTGATGCACCTAATGGAGCCACCACATTAACATCGATACCCATATCCAACAGTATCGCAGTTAGCTCCAAAATATCATCCCTGTGCCTAAATCCAAGCGCCGTCGGTCCCAATATATTGCAAGATATCCGTTCCGTTTTTTCCATTGGTTTAGTTAACTTTCTTACCACTTGAAAAAAAGTCTCATCAGCCCCAAAATTTTCTTTTCTTTGATAAGATGGAAGCTCTAATGGAATAATCGGTACCGGAAGACCCATTCTCTCAGCCAAACCACCAGGATCGTCTTGTATTAATTCTGCCGTACAAGATGCCCCCACAATCATGGCACCTGGCTTAAATCGTTTGTAGGCATCGCCGCAGGCATCCTGAAAAAGGTCTGAGGTATCAGCTCCAAGGTCTCTGGCTTGAAAAGTCGTGTAGGTTACGGGAGGTCTGGCACTTCGTCGATCGATCATGGTAAATAGTAAATCGGCGTAAGTATCCCCTTGAGGTGCATGAAGAACAAAATGTAAATCCTTCATGGCAGTGGCTACTCTCATAGCACCAACATGCGGTGGGCCTTCATATGTCCAAACTGCTAGCTTCATAGTTTTAAAGCCTCACGTCTCTTGATAGGCCGAGCAAATAAAGCCGCCAAATCTCCAGCCTGTTCGTAACCATGGACTGGAGTGAAAACAAGTTCTATGGCCCACTTTGTGGACAAACCTTCTCCCTCAAGAGGGTTTGCTAGACCAAGCCCACAAACTGTGATGTCAGGCTTCGCCTTTCTGCACCGCTCCAGTTGCAAGTCAACATCTTGTCCCTCAGAGATTACTGGTCCTGCTGGAAGTAGTGCCAAATCTGGCCCAACGATAGATTTATAAACATATGGAGCACCAACTTCAATCGCTGTCATTCCACACTCATTAACCAAAAACCTAGCAAGGGGTATTTCAAGCTGACTATCTGGAAAAAAGAAGACAGACTTTCCTTTAAGTCTTGCAGCCGCGATTTCTATCGCCCGTTGAGCACGCGCACGCGGGGCACGTATAACATCATTAAACAACTTCTCATCTACCTTAAATTCCATTGCAATAGCTCGCAGCCACTCGGTTGTGCCTTGATCACCAAAAGGAAATGGAGCTGATATCCGCTTTACACCATGACCCTCCAGAGCATCAGCAGTTTCGCCTAAAAATGGCTGAACAAGAATAAATCTAGTATTAGCACCGACACTTGGAATTTTATCTTTTTGGGTTGCAGGCAAAGTTTTTATATTTTCTATTCCGAAATTTGATAGGATACTTATAAGCTGATCTTCAACGACATCCGGAAGCGCACCAACTAACAACAACTGTTGGTCATTAGTTTCACCGAGCACTGGAACCATTGACGCCAAACAGGCGTCTTCGCCTTGGGTAAAGGTAGTTTCAATTCCAGAACCTGAATAATTTAACACTCGAACCTTTGGAGCATAAAGTTTTGTTAACCGCTCAGCTGCACGAGATAGGTCTAATTTGATCACCTCAGAAGGGCACGAACCAACAAGAAACAGCTGTTTAATATCAGGCCGTCGTGATAACAACTTTTCTACTTCACGATCCAATTCTTCGTGAGCGTCTGCCATACCAGCCAAGTCTTTCTCTTCAAGAATTGCCGTACCAAACCTTGGCTCAGCAAAAATCATAACGCCGGCTGCCGACTGAAGGAGATGAGCACAGGTTCGTGACCCCACTACTAAAAAAAATGCATCCTGCATCTTTCTATGTAGCCAAATTATACTCGTTAAGCCACAAAAGACTTCTCTCTGCCCTCGCTCCTTAAGAATAGGGGTATCCGAACATCCCCCTGAAAATTCAATTTTTGAAACTTCGTTCAAATAACAATCTCCCGGCGAGGCTCTGAATGTGGACCTGACGAAAGTCGTGCTGCACGTAACTTTAACAAAAATTGTGCTGCATTAATCAAATACACAGCATAAGCAAGTAACGCCAACCACATTTTAGCATCGTCGCTAATAAAATTGGTAGCAAAAACACAAACATAAGAAAGATGAAGGGCAATCACAAAGAAACTAACTACGTCTTCCCAAAAAAATGTAGGGGCTAAAAGATACTGACCAAACACTTCTTTCTCCCAAATCGCACCCGTCACCATAATCGCACACAGAACGAACGTTTTAAGAATCACTGAGACAGCAGCCATAGCGTAGCCATCTCCAGTAATAAAATAGTTTCCTATTAGTGCCAGCGAAATAAGAAACACTAAAAATTGTACAGGAGCTAAAATCCCCTGCACAACAGTCCAAATGGTAGAATCTCGTCGCTCACGCTGCTCTGGCGTGTACAGCGGCTTCCCTATGCTTTCTTTCGATACGATGCCAGGCATTTAGGCTCCATTGATTAACTTATGGTTCTAGAGTACCGAAGGTTTCAGAAGTGTCAATATAAATTTACACAATTTGAAATATTTTCAATCTAGGTACGGATCATGAATTTCCTTATAAATTATTGTTTTTATTTAATAAAAATGTTTTTTTTATAAATTTTCTTAATGATAATAAAAAAAATGTGGAAATTTTTTTGTTATGTAAAAATTAATTTACACATTGTTGTCGTTTACCTTTGACAAAGTCTACAAAATAACACATTATATAATGAACAAATTCATACTGCGTACATAATAATCAATACAAAAAAATTATAATTTACAGAGTAGCAATGGGCACCTGAAATATTTATGCATAGGAACAAAAATAAACCTCAAAATGGTCTCGGAAATGAGGAAAAAATTATCCCTATTTCTTTAGTGAATCGAGCACTTGAGGAGCTAACGAGCCGTGCTACAGCTGGAGCCCAAAAGCAACGAAAAACTAAATTAGATCGTTTGTGTAATGCTGTAATGGATCGAAATGGGAAATGCGGCACGATAGTCAGGGCAATGCTAGAGACCGGGATATCAATAAAAGAAGTGTTTGAAGTATATATTCCGGACGTAGCCCGTTTGTTAGGCGATTACTGGGTTAATAACAAATTAAGCTTTATTGAAGTAACACTAGCAACCTCTCGATTACAAACGCTGGCCCGAGACTTCGAAAGGCTTTACATAGGCTCTATCAATTCTGGAACGCACGGCCCTGAGATATTACTTATTACTCCAAAAGGTGAACAACATACATTTGGAGCCCAAATGGCTTCCAGAAAGTTTCGAAGACTTGGAGCTTCCCCTTATTTATCTATAAACCACGAAAAAAACGAAATAAAAAGAATTCTCAACAAGCAAAATTTTAAGCTCGTTGGATTATCTATCTCTAATTATAAATTGTGTGATCGCCAAAGCGAATTGTTGGCAACAATAGCAATGATCAAAAAGTTAAAAATTCCAGTTGTTGCTGGAGGAAGTCTTGTACAATGTTCAAGTAATTTTTTAAAAAACTTGAGTGTAGACCTAATTACCGATGACGCAGTCCATGCGCTAAGTTATTTCAACATTAACGTATCTAACAATAATTGCTTGTTAGAACCAGAAACTATTTAAAAAAAGAAGAAAAAGAATGCTGGGGGGCAAAAATTGGTGATAGGCCACTCAAGTCGTGTAGCAGATGAAGAAATGATCGAATTAGACCAAAGTTTTAAAATAAGCCCCGATAAGGTCAACGAACTATTTTCTAATGCCTCCGACATCTCAATATTAGTTGAGAAGTCTGGGGTTATTAATGATATATTTATTAATAAAAACTTTAATATTAATGCGGACACTTTTAGTTGGTTGCATAGAAACATTAAAGATTATCTGACTTTGGAGAGCATTGAAAAAGTCGATAACTTATTACATCAAGCCTGGAAACAAAAACCCACAAACGAGCGCCCTATTGAATTAAATCATGTTGATGACAAGCGGTGGGAATTCCCAGTCGCGTATACTGTGACTGTTCTGGACGAAAGAAGACTTCTTTTGTCGGGTAGAGATCTTAAAAATATCGCCGAGATGCAGCAACAGCTTATTAATGCCCAACTTTCTCTTGAAAAGGAATATGAAAAGTATAGAGGCTATGATACCCGATTTCGGGTTATGTTGGAAAGTTCAAGTGACAATATTCTGCTAGTGGATGCACGCACCGGTCGAATAACGGATGCAAATGAGTCTGCTGCTAAAATACTGGGTTCAGAATTGATGCCTTTAATCAATACAGAACTCCATAGTGTATTGAAGAACCAAGAAAAGGATGACTTACTATTACGGTTGAAAAGCAAAAATGGTCGCCTACCACTTAACTCTGAAAAATATATACTAAAAAATAATAGCCTAGAAGTCATGATTTTTCCAACTGTTTTTAGAGCAAACAACGACATGCTAATTATTTGCAAGATTGAACCTATAAAATCAAATATGGGCACAACAGAAGAAATTGTTTCGGCACTTCAGTCCTTGTACTTAAAAAGCCCCGATGGAATTATTTTCACTGATAAAAATGGTTTAATTAATTATGCCAACGAAAGCTTTCTTTCAATATGTGATGTTGCTGATCTTAGCGATATTCGTTCAAAATCTCTTGGTGACTTTCTAGTTCGTGGTAGTATTGACCTACGGGTACTTATTGACAACACTACTGCAAAGGGCGTGATGCAATTTTACTCAAGTAAAATTCAGACAAACTTCGGAAGACAAACATTAGTTGAAATCTCCGCGACCTATATAGGATCGAAAAGTAGTCCAAACTTTGCTTTCGTATTTAAAGATATCTCCCGGCTAGATTCCGATCGACACGGTACGGATGCTGTTTCTGAGAAAGCTCTTCAAAATGTTATGAAGCTAGTAGGCTCGGCTCCACTTAAGGAGCTTGTTGCAGACACCAGTGACGTGGTGGAACGTTTATGCATTGAAACCGCAATTGAATTAACTGGGAACAACAGAGTCGCTGCTGCAGATATGCTTGGTGTCTCTCGTCAGAGCCTATATGTTAAGCTCCGAAAATACGATTTAATGAGTAAGGATACTGATACCTACTAATTCTAGAAATTTATAAAAAACTGCTTGCCTTATGTCAAAATGTAAATAAAAATTGACACATGAGTACAATGCATAAATATCAGAATCATTCTTATCCTGACCTACTGACATCACTTGAATTGATTAAACCCATAACGTGGTTTCCTCCGATGTGGGCTTTCTTGTGTGGTGCAGTTTCAACAGGCGTGATTTCAATTAATAACCTTCTTTTAGTCGGCCTTGGTGTTTTCCTTGCTGGGCCCGTAGTATGTGGAATGAGCCAAGCGGCAAATGATTGGTGTGATCGGCATGTCGACGCCATAAATGAACCAAGCAGACCAATTCCGTCAGGAAGAATGCCTGGCAAATGGGGCCTATGGATAGCTCTAGCGTTATCGGCGATTAGTTTAATGATTGGCTGGTTTTTGGGAGTATGGGGTTTTGTGGCAACTATTATTGCAGTTATTTGTGCCTGGGCCTACTCAGCCGAGCCGGTTAGACTAAAAAAGTCTGGGGTTTGGGGACCATTTATTGTGGGTGTCTGCTACGAAGGTCTTCCATGGTTTACGGGAGCGGCTGTGTTATCAGTAGGTCTTCCAAAGTCGGAAACGATAGTTTTTGCAAGTCTCTACGCGATCGGGGCATTTGGAATTATGACTTTGAATGATTTCAAGGCCATAACAGGAGATAAAGAAATGGGTATCAAATCATTGCCTGTGGTTATTGGAGAGCGATCAGCTGTAAGGGTAGCATGTACGGTGATGGTAATTCCCCAACTACTTGTAATAATTCTTCTACTTTTTTGGGATCTGCAAAGCTACGGATTGATTATTGGTGGAAGTCTATTATTACAGATGATAGCAATGATACGCTTGATAAGAAATCCAACTAAGTATGCACCATGGTATAATGCAACTGGAGTTACCTTGTACGTGCTCGGCATGATGGTAAGTGCAATAGCCGTTAGCTCGAGGTTAATATGAATACAACTCTGTCGTGGTTTTCAATTATAAGACTAGGGTTAGTTCAGATGGCATTGGGGTCCATAATCGTTCTAACTACTTCAACCTTGAACCGCTTAATGATAGTTGAAGGTGCCCTCCCTGCTGTAATCCCCGGTCTTCTGGTCTCTTTCCACTATGGCATACAGATCACACGACCTGCATGGGGATTTTTTTCAGATACTGGGAGAACTAGAACAAAATGGATTTTAATTGGTATGTGTACACTAGCGCTCGGAGGTATATTAGCTACCGTTGGCGTAATTCTTATAAAATCAAATTTTTTAGTAGGTATTTTCACTTCAATTGCTGCCTACGGTCTCATTGGTCTAGGTGTTGGGGCCGCTGGAACATCTCTATTAGCTTACTTAGCCATCGCTACAGCGCCCCAAAGGCGTGCAGCCGCAGCTTCTTTAACATGGCTCATGATGATATTTGGCATAGCAATTACAGCGGTTATAGTTGGTAACCTAATAGAGCCCTATTCGGATAAAAGAATTCTAACCGTGATTTCTTCTGTTTGTCTAATAGCAGTCGTCGTGACCCTACTGGCAGTCTTTGGAATCGAAAAAAAGAGTCCGTATAGAAATTCGGTCTCAAGTGACGAAACTATTTCAATAGTTAAAGGTTTAAGGGAAGTTTGGGTTGAACCAAAAGCAAGACTATTTACAATATTTGTCGCATTATCTATGACCGCATATTTTATGCAAGAATTGATCTTGGAGCCTTACGCAGGATTAGTTTTTAACCTTACGCCAGGACAAACAACTTCTCTATCCGGCATTCAAAATGGAGGCGTGTTCTTAGGAATGCTTACCGTTGGTATAACAGTTTCTGGATTTAAAATTGGCTCACTAAGGGTGTGGGTTTTTATAGGTTGCGTTGGTTCTGCTTTGTCACTAATTGCAATATCAGCTTTTGCTTATAATGATTTCGGACTTCCATTTTCACTACCCGTAGCAATATTAGGTTTCTGTAATGGGGTTTTTGCAGTTGGTGCAATAGGATCGATGATGCAACTTGCTGGGACTGGAAAGCTGAATCGCGAGGGTACTCGAATGGGACTTTGGGGCGCTTCGCAGGCCATAGCTGCTGGTTTTGGCGGCCTATTGGGTACAGTGCTAGTTGATGTTTTTCGTCTTTTATTTTCAAATCCTGCGGATGCATTTGGCTTAGTATTTTCTCTTGAAGCCAGTTTATTTGTTTTGGCGGCTTTGATGAGTTTAAAAATAATAGATCATAACCAAAAGACGGTAGCTAACCAGCCTATAGGAGTAGGAGAATAATGGAAATTTTTGAAGCAGTAATAATTGGTGGAGGACCTTCTGGAGCCACAGCAGCTCACAATCTGGCAAAGAGTGGTAAGAAAGTCGCGTTCATTGATAAAGCTGGACGTATAAAACCATGTGGTGGGGCAATCCCACCTCGCTTAATTCTAGATTTTGATATACCCGACAGCCAGGTGGTTGCTAAAATTAAAACGGCTAGAATGATTTCACCAACAGCTCGCAAGGTAGATATGCCAATTGAAAATGGTTTTGTTGGTATGGTTGATCGAGAAAACTTTGATGATTTTTTACGTGGCCGTGCCTGTAGAGCTGGTGCTACTCAATTTACAGGTACGTTTTTGAAAATTAGCAGACCGCCAGGCGAAACTTTAGTACATTTCAAAGATAAAAAAACTGGTGAAGAAAGAATCCTTCAGACTCGTGCTCTAATCGCCGCCGATGGTGCTCGGTCAAACGTTGTTCGTTCTGAAATGCCTGGAGGCCGCGAAATTCCATATGTAATTGCTTACCATGAGATTGTTAAAGCCCCCACTCATGCATCTTATGACCCGGACAGATGTGACGTAATCTATGACGGTAAGATATCGCCCGATTTTTACGGTTGGGTCTTTCCCCATGGAAAAGTTGCAAGTGTTGGCATGGGAACAGGTGTTGATGGTGTAGATCTAAAAGCGGCAACTTTAGCACTAAGGAAATCTGCTGGACTTTTAGAGTGTGAAACTGTCAGGCGTGAAGGAGCACCAATTCCACTTAGACCGCTCGACAAGTGGGATAATGGACAAGACCTAGTATTAGCTGGCGATGCTGCAGGTGTAGTAGCCCCGTCCTCTGGCGAGGGAATATATTACGCGATGGTAGGCGGAGAAGAAGCAGCAAAGGCTACTTTTGAATTTCTTGAATCATCAAATCCTTCAAAACTTAAACTAGCTCGAAAACGATTTATGGCTCAACATAAAACTGTTTTTAAAGTTTTAGGTGCGATGCAAAATGCATACTATCGGTCTGACGATCGTAGAGAGAGATTTGTCAGCCTCTGCAAAGATAAAGATGTTCAACGATTAACTTTTGAAGCCTACATGAATAAAAAATTGGTAAGGACAAAACCTCTAGCTCATTTAAAGATAATGGCAAAGAATTTAGCCCATCTTACTGGGGTCATTAAGGCAACAACATGAAGAATATGATCCCAGCCTGGGAAGACGGTAAGCTCAAACCGATAGATAAACTTGAGGTGCATCGGCGTGCACTCCGGCACAAAGCTATTTCTGTTTTCATAATTGTTGGAAACAAGACACTGGTTCAAAGGAGAGCACTTACCAAATACCATACCCCCGGTTTGTGGGCAAATGCATGCTGTACTCATCCGCATTGGGACGAGGAACCAAGAGATTGTGCTGCTCGCAGGTTAAAAGAGGAACTTGGTGTCACCACAAGCTTAGATTTTATTTATCGCAACCAAATTGAATATAAAGCTGATGTTGGAAATGGACTCGTGGAGCACGAACTCGTTGATATTTTTACACTCAAGACCGACGATATTAAGAATATCAACATCGACATTAACTTTGCTGAAGTTATGGCGGTTAGATGGGTAAGCTTCAAAGATCTTAAAAATGATATCATAAAAAATCCGGCGGACTTCACCCCATGGCTCAGGATATATTTGACTGAGTACGTAGATCAAATTTTAGCAAAATAATTTTATTGAACAATCTTTATTTTTTTATCCCTTGTTACATCAATATTAAGAACTTCCGTAATTAGGTTATAGATAGATAAAGTATCTAGTCCAGCGGCAGTGTACATGTCAGACGGGCTAGCTTGGTCAATGAACTCATCTTTTAGAGTTAATGTTCGGACCTTGAGGCCTCTATCTAAGTTTCCAGTCTCAGCCAACCAATGTAAAACATGAGCACCAAACCCTCCTTTCGCTCCCTCTTCAACGGTAACCAGGAGTTCGTGATTCGCTATCAACTCATTGATTAGTCTGATATCAAGGGGTTTTGCAAAACGTGCGTCGGCAATAGTGGGACTAATTCCTTTTTCTTTCAACATTTCGGCGGCTACCGATACATCTGATAGGTGTGTTCCAAAACTAAGTATTGCAACTCGTTGACCTTCTTGAACAATACGACCCTTCCCAATCTCCATTGGAATACCAGCTTTAGGTAAATCAACTCCTACCCCCTCACCCCTAGGATAACGGAAAGCTATTGGACCCTTATCGTATGCGGCTGCTGTTGCAACCATATGAATTAACTCTGCCTCATCAGACGCTGCCATTACGACCATGTTCGGTAAGTTAGTTAGGTAAGCAACATCGTAAGAGCCAGCATGTGTGGGACCATCAGCTCCGACAAGGCCCGCCCGATCAATTGCAAAGCGAACTGGCAAGTTTTGAAGAGCAATGTCGTGCACAATCTGGTCATAGCCTCTTTGCAGGAAAGTTGAGTATATTGCACAAAATGGTTTCAATCCGCCAGCCGCCATACCTCCTGAAAAAGTTACAGCATGCTGTTCTGCTATTCCAACATCAAACACCCGCTGAGGAAATATTTTCGCCATTATGTCGACGCCCGTGCCAGAAGGCATGGCAGCCGTCACCGCTATTACTTTTGGGTCACGCTCAGCTTCTGCTAATAAGGCCTTACCAAAAATGGATGTATACGAGGGGGCATTAGGTTTAGACTTTTGCTGAGCCCCTGAGATAACATCAAATTTTGCTACTCCATGGTATTTATCGTCAGCTAATTCTGCAGGATTGTAGCCTTTACCTTTTTTTGTAATACAATGAATCAAAACAGGTCCTTTTGCTCTAACCCTCACAGCGCGCAAAACTGGAAGCAACTGGTCCATATCGTGGCCATCTATTGGGCCAACATAAGAAAAGCCCAGTTCTTCAAAAAATGTATTTCCACCTGCTAACCCAGTTACCAGGCTTTTCGCTCTTCGAGCTCCTTCGCGTAAAGGCGATGGTAAATTCTTTGTAAAATCTTCCGCCAACTCCGCTATGCTATGCAACGGTGAACTCGAATAAAGACTAGATAAATATTTCGACATAGCTCCAACAGGTGGGGCAATCGACATCTCATTATCATTTAAAATGACAAACATTCTGCGGCCCTCAGCACCCGCATTATTGAGAGCTTCGTAGGCCATTCCCGCACTTATTGAACCATCGCCAATCACCGCTATCGATTCACCTGTCAACTCTCCAAGATCATGAGCAACAGTAAAACCTAAAG
>ENA-UOXV01002911-UOXV01002911.1-marine-metagenome-genome-assembly--contig:-NODE-2911-length-21710-cov-30.169476_pt1 | contig 21710 bp, 20 predicted proteins | sample MGYA00238165_ERZ766961 | MGnify/ENA primary metagenome ERZ766961 (study PRJEB28924, sample SAMN03173240) | marine metagenome | biome: Marine; feature: Water; material: Subsurface seawater | place: North...
GCAGAGAAGAAATAAAAGCACTCTCAGTTACAGAAATAATATCAGAGAACGAATACTTTGACTACGACGCTAAATATAATGGAAAGTCTAAGGAAATAACTCCAGCAGACCTGGACGAAGAAATAACCAATAAAATAAAAGTTTTAACAAAAAAAATATACGGAACATTAGGAATGACAGGAATAGTAAGAATGGACTATATATTAAGTAAAGAAGAAACACCTTTTTTAATAGAAATAAACTCTGTTCCAGGAATGAGCAAGGAGAGTATAATACCACAGATGGCTAAAATTGACAATATAGAGTTATCTTTGATGTTTTGAATAAATAAAATCTAGAACATCAATTATTTCATCAATAGTAAAATCATTGTCCTTGGTGAAAGTAAAAATGATTTACATAAATGTTTTATAAAAATAGAGTATTCTTTTGAATAATAAGCACTTGCAGCTATTGTAAAGCTTAATCTTGAATAATATGAATTGGCTACACTGTTATTATTTTCGAAAAAGTTTTTTATTTCATTATAAAATGCAATTTGATCTTTTAAAAGGGCAGTTGTGATTTTATGCGACATTGAACCATTTAAAATTCTGTAATTCATTGGCGAATTATTAATTAACTCAATTTCTCCTTGTTTTAAAACTTCTAATAAAAAATATTTATCAGCACTACTTTGTAAGTTTTTATTAAAAGTAAAGTTATATTTTTTTAAAAATTCGGTTTTGAAAAGATACGAAGAAGGGCACGTTACTATTTCATCACTAAATTCTAATATTTGAGAGGTTTTATTCGCTGCAAAATAGGTTTTATTTTTATCAATTTTATTTCCTTTATCATCTATTAATACAACACTAGAAGCACAAGCAATTGCTGCTGATTTACTAAGCCTGAAAACTCTTTTTTCTATAAAACTTGGGGCTAAAAGATCATCAGCATCTAAAAAGACAATGAATTCCCCCTTTGCTAAATAAATACCATTATTTCTTGAACGTGACACACCCTTGTTTTTCTGCTCCACTAAATGGATTCTACCATCTTTTACCGTTTTAATAATTTTAGAACTGTAATCTGTTGAGCCGTCATTAACAATAATAACCTCAAAGTTTTGATAAGTTTGACAAAGCACAGAATCTATAGTTTTTTTTATATAGTTTTCCGCGTTGTAGCATGGGATAATAATTGAGACCAAAGCTGATTTCATTTTGAGCAAATAGCAAAAAAAGTTTTACATTTTTTAATTTCCGAAATGTCATCAGTCATTATGTGGTCTTTAGAACTTGGGTAAATAGACGTTTGACCAAACACCTTAATAATTTTGTCTTGAACTGAAATGGGTATTTTTCTAATTCCTCTTTTGTATAGTAGCTTTTCAACATAAAATGCAATGTTTTTTTTGTTTTTATAACGATTATATTTTTGTCCAAAAATTTTGTAAGTATTAAAATGGCTATTAATAATTTTACAAAACTCTTTATAGTCCCACTCTTGAGTATGATACGGATTAGTCACAATACCTGTTGGACTATTTATTTTGATATTTGGGGTAGATAAATAGATTATTCCGTTTGGCTTTATTACTCTTTTAAACTCTTCGATCATTTCTTTAAACCTAATGGTGTGTTCTATAGTTTCGAAAGAGACTACAACATTAAAAGTATTATCTTTAAATTTTAGATTAGTGCCATCCATTACTTGAAATGATAGGTTATCTTTATTCCAAGAATTATCACATAATTTGATTGCACTTAAAGAAATATCCCCACCAAAAACCCTGCCCGATGAATGATTAGATAATAAATGAGCGCCAAATCCTGACCCACACGCAATATCCAGAATTATTTCATTGCCTGACAAAGACTTTATCACTTCTTCGTAACGATGTAGGTGCTCCCCCCACCATGGACTAACTATATTTATTTCTTGTCTTTCCGATGCCATAACTATTTAAATGTTTTTGAAACGAACAGAATTTAATGGTTGCTTAAATTTTTTTAAACTAAACTGTTTGTTATTTTAAAAATAATATAAGCTAATTAAATTCATCTAAATATTTTGGAATTACATTATCAATAGAAAAAATTGATTTGACTGTTGATCTCATTTCTTCTCCTTTTCTTTCAAGATCTTCTTCGTTGTTTATTATTTGAACAATAATTGATTTCAAATCTACGACATTAAAATCTTTTTGTATTAAATAACTGTTATCGCTCGTGCAATAATCTTCAAAATCACCAACATTATTACAAACCACAGAAGGCTTTCCTAATAAGGCAAATTCTTTAACCACATTATTACTTGCTTCAGATTCTGACAAATGAACTTGTAAATCACAGCAGGCCATATAATCTCTTATGTTGTTAATTTGGCCTGTAAAAACTACTTCATTGGAGATTTTATAATCTTCTGCGATTTTTACTAATTCTTTCTTTAATTGCCCGGCCCCAATTATTAATAGCTTAATGTGAAATCCGTCTTTTTTTAATAAAAAAATTAGCTCAAGTAATTGGGCTTGTCTCTTAATTGGAATCATACGACCTACATTAAGAAGAACAATATCTTTTCCTGTTAAATTGTAATTCTTTATTATGTGTTTTTTCGCCTTTTTGTTAACAGGTGGAAAAAGGGAAAAATCATAAGCATTATTAATTCGAATTATTTTTTTAGGATTAACCCCTTCATGTTTTTGCATTTCGTGCTTTACCCTGTCGGAAACAGCTACAATATTCTTTGCGCATTTTCCGATGACTTTATCAAAAAAACGAGCTGTTTTAGACGATCCCAAACGAATATAGTCAGAATGATGCCTGCACACCAACAATTTTGCCTTAAGAAAGTATTGCGCTAAAACCGCAATAAAGTTGGCAGCTTGAAGGTGAGAATAAATGTAGTCTATATTATATCGCCTGCAGAACCGTATTAGAAAAAAAAATTGTTTAATTAAAAAGAAATTGTTTTTGGGTATAGAATAATTGTAATTTTCTATATCATATTCTTGAAAAGATTTATGTAGTTCCCCTGATTCACATGTGGTTAATAAGATAGTTTTATACCCTTTTTTATTCATAGCTAAGGCGATAGAGAGTATAGCCTCTGAAGCCGCATTGGAAGGGTAATATAAAAGTAAATTCTTAATAGTCTTCAACTTATTTAAGATTGAAATTACTGTTTTTCACAGAGATTTAGAAAATATACACGAAAAGAATTATTTCTTAATACTAATATTAAAGAGATTAAATCAAAACTAAATTATCAGGAGAGTTTATTTAAAACAATGATTTCAATCTTAAATAATTGATGAAAAATATTTATAGAGTTATTTTTTTAACAACCGGTTCTGTATTATCTGTACTTCCGTCATCTACTATAATCAATTCAAAATTTAAATATGTTTGACTTAATACAGATTGTATTGTTTTAACAATAAAAGACTCTCTATTGTAAGTAGGCAGCATTACAGAAAACAAAATATTAGACATGTTTATTAGAAAGTTTAAAAACATTTCTAAGTTAAATTGTTTGCTAATTTAATCCTAATAATTTTATTTAAATAGAATTTAAAACTTTCGAATTACTGCATCAATAGAAAAAACTTATTTGATTTTTCTTCTTGTCTCTTCACCTTTTCTTTTAAGTTAATGTTTGTTGCTCGTCGTTTGAATAACTGTTATTGAAAATGACACTCTTCTTTTAAGTTTTTTAAACACCACAAAAAACATGATTTTAGTTATTGATTTTCATTATCGTTAGAGAGCCAGTTTTTAATTCTATAAGCCCAGATTGACTTTAATTAATTTATATTAAGATTTAATACAGAATTCATGAATTAAAGTGGACTTTGAATTTCTTTAAAGCTAATCTTCATGCTGTAATTAGCTGTTTTAATATCCTTTATTCCTAAATACCTGTATTTAATTTCAACATCTGCATTTGGACAATTAATTTTCTGAAAACACGTAGGCACAATACTATTTAATTCATCTTTTATTTCAATTGTTTGATATTTTGGCAACTCATTAATGAAGTTTGGTTGTAATAAATAGCAACAATTAGTTATTTCATTTCCATTAATTGAAACAGAAAGAAGTTCTATTGGCAGTTTATTCTTGTTTCTTATAGATATAAATTTTTTATCTTTTTGTTCTATTATTGAGCCGTCTTTTATTTCAGGTAATATATAAGTGCTTAAAATTTCTTTTATTGTTTTTTGATTCTTGAATAAAATACGTTTTTTATTAAAGTCATATTCAGGGTAAGATTTCCAAATAATTTGCTTTTTATTTTGTGCTTCTTCATGGGTTTTTTTAAAAAATTTTGAAAGCCAATCGTTTTCAGTATATTCAGTTAAATAATGTATATATGCTGTAAAAAAAGCTGAATCATTAAATAGTCTTTCACTAAAGGGATCATTTTTCCAGCGTATTTCTCCATTGTTTTTTATAGGAGCTTCAACGCTTTTCAAGTTTCCTAATAACCCTTCATTTTCTATTGGAATAATCAATTGATTGTCATATATGATAGGTTCGATTAAACCTGTTGTAGGGTTGTAGTAGAATTTTAGATTGAAAGGGAATGTTGCATGGTGATGTCCCGATAAATCACACAAGGCATATGCTTTTGCCATTTTTTTATTGTCAAAAACTTCAGAAGTTTTTTTTGTTCCGTTTCTAAACTCGAACAATATTTTTTTAGCATGTTTATATTGATTTAATAAATTAATATCTGATTTAATACTTTTTTTGTTGTAGGGTGATATGTCGTGATAGAAAATGGAGCCTTCTCCTGAATGATTAAAACGAAAAATAGGACCCTCTTTTAATTTATTGTTTTCAATTAGATTTTTATGCATATTTTCCTCAATTGCATATATTCCAGAGTTTCTTCCGTTTATTGTGACATTAATAAAGTCATATCGCAAATAAATAACGTTGATATAGTTGAGTAATTTATGTAAGTACCACTCATTCATATAACTTCTAGTACGAGGATGTTGAATAGCAAATTTTTTCATCCCTAAAAAGCTCCCACCATCAAATATTTTAATTTTATAGGAACACTTTAACGGGTCTCTGTAATGATCAGAAAACAATCCTTTTAAGCGCAACTTAATTTTCATTGTATCATTATTCACAACCATTTTACCCTTAACGTAACCTGTGAAATCAGGGTGGTTAGAATAATATGGGCCAATTTCAAAAGCAAAATCTCTTTGATAATCTAACTTCTCAATATTTTTATCTTCAATTAATAATTCTATTGAATTAGCTAAAGATTTTTTAGAAAGTAATTGGTGTTCTTTTGTTGTCTTACTATTGGCAATAATAAATCTGTCAATCCTATATTTTATACTTTGATCAAATTCTTTTTCGCTTATTAAATAGCCAAGTATAATACAGCAAAAAGAAAGTAATGAATAAAAACTAATTCGTAATAAATACTTGTTCATTTTATTTTTTTGAAAATTATGACACATAATAAATGGAAAACCAATTAGATACACCAACATTAATCTTCTTTCAAACATAAATAAAATCGCTTACTTAACAGATTTTCAGGCAAAATAAAATCAATAAAGCACCCTGTCAAAAAGACTGATATTATTGAAACTAAGAAAAGAGATAAACTTAATTCTAGTCTTTAAGTCAGAATACTTGCAAGCTTTACTTTTATTGCTTTTGCCATTTGTCGCCCTATACTTTCTTTACTAATTCCGGCTCCGTCTAGAACTACAAATCTTGAGTTAGAAATAATTTATCTTAAATCAGCTTCATTTAAAGCTATTTTTATAGTGCTTAAACCTTTTGAGTTCATTTTTATTAAAACAAATCCTGATTTTTTATGTTGTTTAGTAGCTAATTAAAAAAAAAATTCTTTGCTGGTAGAAGCAGCACGAACCCTTTCAAAAATTCTTTACAAGGTAATATTAAGTCTGCTTTATGACTTTTTCATTTATTATTGCTTTATTCTTAACTTCAGGATTATAAATTTCCAATGCTAAAGGTTAAAAACAATCACTTTTTGAATAGATTATTTTGACTTTTCACTTCAAAAGCAATTTTTTTCTAACGATGTATATAAATGAAAAAAAGAAAGGCATTAAAGGAATTTTATACCTTACCAACGCCCCAAAGTTGGTCCCAGCTATCCCAACACCAAAGGCAAAAATCAAAGAAAAAATCAAACAATAAACTAAAAAAGGATCATTAAAGGTTATTTTAAAAAATCTAAACGGACCTATCCGAAAAAGGGAATAAAGAACAAAAAACAATAAAAGAGTATTTTCAACAGCAGAAACAACCATGGTTGGGCTTCCAATCTCCCAAGGCAAAGGCCTAAAAAGAGCAGTAAAAGTAGCTAATGGAGCAGATCTCAATAGCCCGCTAATAGACCCATCTATTCTGTCCAATTTATAATTATTCGCCCCGTAATGCCATTCTCTTAGTAAATCATCTTGTGTAATTTGCGCTTTTTTTATGGCCCCTTCTAAACTACCATACACCCCCATTGAACCAGAAAGACTATTAAAAAGTAATATTCCAGAACCAGAAAAAACCAGAACTATCGCAGGAAAAACCAGAACCCTTACAAGTGAATTTTTAATGTTTTTTAAAGAATTATAATTAACCCAAATTACAAATCCAGGAATTAAAGATATTAATATATAAGGCTTACAATTTAATATCATAACTATATTTAGTACTAAAAAGCAAACATTCCAAAATGTTTTTTTACGAGATATTAATACGTGGAAAAAACTATAGGTGATCCAGCAAGTTGCCCCTAGCATATAGCTGTCTTTCATAACCCCCCCTCCCCAGAATATTAAAGATGGCATAAACAATACTAAATACGCAAATATTTTAGAATGTCCTGGATACAAAATATTAAGTAAACGATAAAACTTCCAAATACCGATATAGGAAAAAAGACTAGTTAAAAAGCTAGTAATTAAAAAGCTTTTAGACCCTAGAATATATAGAGGAGCAGATAGCCTACAAATTAAAAAAGTGTTTTTATTAGCAAAGTAATGCCAAGGTGGAATTCCAGTTTTGGAATTAAAGCTACTAAGTGAATTTTCATAACTATTTGTGTTAAATAAAACAGCAAATCCCTTTGAAAAATCTTGCATAATTAAATTTCCAAGAGCTCTTGCTCCTTTAAAATACGTAATAGTATCTCCCCCGCCATAGTAAAATAAATAGATTGAAATAAATGCACTAACACCAATTAGTTTAAACCAAATGCCTTTTACAAAATATTTGTATTCAGGATGTTGATTAATATTATTTGATTTTATTAATCTGGCTAGGCCGATAATAACAAATAAGTATAACGGAACTAATATTAAATCTTCAATAGAAACCACTTGCAGCTTTGTTTTTCAAAGTTCTTTGCGGGCTAATTTAAAGTATTTTTATTAATTGAGACAATTTTATATTGTAGATATTGATTATAAGAGGGTTTGTCAAGAATTTCAGGGCCACCAATAGGTTTTGATTTTTCTAATTGGGATTCACAATATATCAAACTATAAACTAATCTTAATTCATTCATGATGGTACTTTTCCCCTTTCAGTATCGTAAAAGCCCTATATAGCTGTTCTTTAAAAATTAGCCTTATCATCTGATGAGAAAATGTCATTTTAGAAAAACTTAGTTTCAGATCAGCCCTTTTATAAACCTCCTCACTAAATCCAAATGCTCCTCCGATAACAAAAACTAATCTTTTAGTGCTATCTAGTAGTTTTTGGTTTAATAAATTGGAGAAATCAATTGAAGAAAAACTCTTTCCTTTTTCATCTAAAAGAATTACCTGGTCCATAGAGTGCATGTTTTTTAATATCAATTTCCCCTCTTTAATTTTTAGATATTTATTTGATAATTTTCCACTATTTTTAATTTGGGGAATTAATAAGTCTTCAAATTTACAGTAATGCTTCAGCCTGTCTTCATAATTACTTTCCCCAGTTTTTAAATAAGAAGCATTTGTTTTTCCAACAACTATCAATTTAATTTTCATAATAATCTTGATTTTTTTTAAAAAAACGATAAAAATCATTAAAAAACCCTTTTTTTAGAGAAAAATCATTTAAAAAGTATTAAAATCGTCTTATTTAAATAAAATGAAGAGGTTAAATGCATTAGTAATTGGAGCCACAGGAGCTACAGGGAGAGAATTGGTAAATAAATTACTTATAGACGATGATTTTCAACAAGTCACTATTTTTGTTAGAACTGCTCCAAATATTAAACATGAAAAATTAAAAATTTATGAAATAGATTTTAAAGATCTGGAAAAATACAAAGATAAAATAAAAGGAGATATATTGTTTTCTTCTTTAGGAACTACTAAAAAAGATGCTGGCGGAAAAGATCAGCAGTACGAAATTGACTACACTTATCAATATAAATTTGCCAAAATAGCAGCTGAAAATGGAGCAGGGCAATTGTCTTTAGTATCCTCTGTAGGCGCCAATGCAAAATCTTCTTTTTTCTATCCAAAAATCAAAGGGGCACTAGAAGAAGCAGTGAAAAAACTAGATTTCAAAAAAATTGACATTTTTCAACCGCCCATGTTAATTAGACAGCCAGACTTAATGAGAGAAGGAGAAAAAAGGGGGATTAAAATTCTAAATAGACTTAATAAAATAGGAATTCTAAAATCTCAAAAACCTTTGGCTGTAGAGGCACTAGCTGAGAAAATGTTGAAAATAGTAAAAACCCTATCTAAAGAGAAATCAACTACCTACCGTCCAAAAGACTTAACTAGTTAGGAAGCATCATTTTCTGTTCTCCTTCATAGACTGAAAGAGAGCCCACTGATTTTTTGCTCTTACTAGGTTTTGATCTTTATAACTAGTTTTATAATAGCTATCTCCATTTAAATAATCGGTCAAAAATCTAACATTTTGCATAAACGTTATAGCCATCCCTCCAAAAAACAGATTTTCTATTTCTTCTTTTGCTAAGGCTACTTTTTTTGTAAACTCTTGTATTATGGTATTTATAATTTCCATATCGCAAACCACCTTATCAATTTCCTTAGATTCCTCCCCTACAGGATTACTGTAAGTTCTAATCATATCTCCAATATCGGAAAGAACACAACCAGGCATAATAGTATCGAAATCGATTAATGCTAGTACTTCATTTGTTTTTTTATCAAACAAAAAGTTATTGATTTTGGTGTCGTAGTGAACTACTCTTTTGGGGAGGGAATTACAGACTTTTTTCCATTTTTTTAAAATAGGTAATTCTTTTACAATTTCATTTGTTAGAGATTTAGTTAATAATAACCTTTCCTTATCACAATTTAAAAGAGCCTTTTCAAATTTTTTCGTTATAGAGTTACCGTTGTGAAAATTTGGAAGTGTAATAGAAAGACTTTCAGTATTAAAATCAGACAAATGGTGGTAAAATTCACCAAGACAATTAGCTGCACTTTTCACTTGACCCAAAGAGGAAACTCGATTATAAGACATACTATTCTTCACATAAGGCATAAGTCTCCAAACCTCATTTTCTACTTTTAAGTATTGCCCTTTTATGGGTATAGGAAACGAGTATGGATAATTTTTGCTTTTAAGCCAATTACCAACAGTTAGAATATTTTCTAATCCCTTTTCATAATTAGGAAAAATATTGGTGTTGACAGCTTGAAGTATGTACGAGTTATTGCTAGAATTTAGTACAAACGTTGAGTTTATTAATCCAGACTCAACTCTTTTTAAGGAAACAATAGATTCTTTTAAGCCAAAGCCTAATAAGATACTTTGAGCAAATTTTAGCTCCACAAGCTCTTAGGATATACTCCGTTTTTAATATGCTTATTCAAAGTCTCGATTGCCATTTGTTTGTCTTCTTTATAGGTTACCCCAAACCAATTATCGTTAGTTGGAATAACTGCAATAGCTATTTCGCCACCCTTAATTTTATCGGAAACAATGTTAGGAATATAATACTCTGCAGTAGGGCTATTGCTATTTTCTTTCATGAAACTATGAAGACCTTCCTCAATATCTTTAAAAATAGAAGGATGAAAACCCCAATAGTTCATAGAAACATAAGATTTTGGATCAACCTCTCTGCTAGGCTCGTCAGAACCAATATTATATTCTACTTTTTCTCCTTGTCTGGCTAATTTCTCTCTCTCATTAACCTCAATAAGGTTGCTCTTTGAATCTACCTCACACACTCCTCGATTTACAGTGCCATTTTCAGAAAGCGTGTTTTCTAGAATATATCCTAGCATTGACATATTAGAAGGAGAGCATTCATTAGCTAAAAATTCAGCCATAATTTTAAAAGAATTGGCGCCATAATAGTCATCTGCATTAATTACTGCAAAAGGCTCCTTAATTACATCTTTGGCTACTAATACCGCATGTGAAGTGCCCCAGGGCTTGGTTCTTTCTACTAAGCTTAGTCCGTCAACCTTAAAATTAACGGGCTGATAAACGTACTCAATATCAATTCTATTATTAAAAGCATCAAAAATTTCTCTAAAAGCAGAGTCAAACTCCTCCCGAATTACAAAAACAATTTTTCCAAATCCAGCTTTAATTGCATCGTAAATAGAATATTCTATAATAGGTTCGTTATTTGGTCCTATTCCATCAATCTGTTTTAGACCACCATATCTGCTGCCCATACCAGCTGCTAAAATTAAGAGTGTTGGCTTCATATAAATATATTAAGCCATTAAATTATAATAAATATTCGGTGTTGATGAAGTTTGAGTGGTTAGAATTTAAAAGATCTTGAAGAATTTTGTTATTGTATTCATTATCCTTGGAAGCGACAAAGGTTCTAATGGAGAAAGATCTAAGCGCATCAAACACACTTAAAGTTCCAACGGCTGAGTTTTTTCTTCCTGTAAATGGATAAACATCTGGACCTCTTTGGCAAGAGCTATTTAAATTTACTCTACAAACCAAATTTGCTAAGGTGTCTATTAAGGGACCTAACTGTTTCACATCTTGGCCAAATAAACTTACTTGCTGGCCATAATCGGAGCTGGCCATAGCATTTAAAGGTTGGTCAATATCTTTAAAAGAAACTATTGGTATAACAGGGCCAAACTGCTCCTCATGGAATAAATCCATATCCTCGTTTACAGGATACAATATTGCTGGGTAACAGTAGTTAGGAGACATTTCACCTCCTTTTTTATTCATTACTTTTGCTCCTTTGGAAGTGGCATCTTGAATTAAACCTTTTATATATTCTGGTTTTTGAACTTCAGGTAATGGAGTTAGAAAAGACCCTTCTTCCCATGGCAAACCAAATTTTAGCTCATCCACCGTTTTGGAGAACTTAGTAATAAAATCATCTACTACATCTTCATGCACGAACAACACTTTTAAAGCTGTACATCTTTGTCCATTGTAAGACAATGTTCCAGAAACACACTCTTTGATAGTAAGGGCCATGTCCGCATCTTTAAGAACTATACCTGGGTTTTTTGCTTCCAGCCCAAGGATTAATCTAAGCCTATTTTTATTAGGATGTAAATCTTGTAATGCCACTGCTGAGGAACTATGCCCAATTAATGCAAGAACATCAATTTTCCCAGTTTTCATTATTGGAGAAGCAATTTTTCTTCCTCTTCCAAATAAAATATTTACTACACCAGGTGGAAAAGCTTCTTTAAAAGCCTCTAGCAGAGGAGTTATTAGTAACACTCCTAATTTTGCAGGTTTGAAAATGGCTGTATTCCCCATAATAAGTGCTGGTATCAATAAAGAAAATGTTTCGTTAAGAGGATAGTTATATGGTCCTAAACAAAGGATAACACCTAGCGGTCCTCTTCTTATATGGGCTCTAATATTTCCTTCGGTATCAAATTTCGCACTTTTTCGGTCTAGCTTTTTGTATGCTTCAATAGTATCGTAAATATATTCTACAGTTCTATCAAATTCTTTTGCTGCATCTGTTGTGTTTTTGCCAATCTCCCACATTAATAGCTCTATAATTTCTTCTCTTTTAGTAGCCATTATATTCACAAATGTTTCCATACAAGAGATTCTCTCTTTCACTTTCATCGTTGGCCATTTCCCTTGTCCTCTTGAAAATGCATTTACCGCTGCGTCCAAGGCTTTTATAGAAACATCTTCGTCCAAGTCTGGAACATTTCCAATTAGGGTTGGTCCTAATTCCCCTTGTTTATTTTTTGATAGATAAATATTGGAAAATACGTCTGCGCTTGGCCCTGTCCAATTGGTGATTTCCCCATCAATTAGGTACTGCGTACATTGCACATTTGGAACATTTACATCATTTAAAGAATTCATAGTCAAATATTTTGTTTAACAAATAAACGAAAAATTTAAACAAAAACCATATTTATTTAGTTGTTTCAATCTTATTTGCTAATTTTTATTGGTTATTTTTATTTTTATTTCAAAATTGTCCACTATGAAGAGCTTACCATTTTTTATATTTTTAATTGTTTCTTTTTTACAATTCAATTGCCAAAATCCAGGGGATACCACCATTGTAGAAACCTTAGATTTTAACGATATTACCAAGCGAAAAGGGTGGTATGTTTTTCCTTCTGACACCAACGAATACCACAAGGTTTTGATGTATTATACATTAAAATGCGATGCTGCTACTACGCAAGATAATTATGCATGTGGAGAATGGGATTACACTACTTACACTAGACTTTACAATCACCAAAATGTAAATAGCCCCTATTATTATTATAGAAATTCCAATCCAGAAACCATAGAATACAACGACCAGCCAAAGTACGATATCCAACGAAATTTCTCCTATAATCTTTCTATAGATTCCACCATCTCCCAAAACAGTTTTACCATTGGCACTGGTTTGGAGAATACTGTAGAGCTTCTTAATACCACTCAAAAATCTGGTAAAACTCAATACTTAATTCTTGCCTCTGATCTTCAAAACCAAGGGTTGTTTGCAGGTGACATTTCAAGAATGTCAATTGATTTTCAAACCCAAGGCGAGAGGCTAAAAAAACTTACCATTAGAATGAAGCAAACAACACTTTCAGAGCTTACCGATTCTACTTTCGAAGTAGATAATTTTTCTACGGTTTACAACAATTCTATCAACCACCATCCATCAGGAACAACAACCTATAATTTTCTACAACCTTTTGCCTGGAATGGTACAAGTAATATTGTTGTAGACTTTATTTTCTCATCGAATTCTACCAACACCAATTATACAACTGCATCCGATAGTACAGGGTTAAATATAGGTCTTGTACAAGGTCACAATGGCCATCTAGATTTTAAAGACGATGACATTGTAGACATCCCCTCTGCTGTATTTGCAAATGTAGATAGCGCAGTTACCATTTCTTTTTGGTGTTATGGGGATGAAAATTTAATGCCTTTTAATTCCTATATTTTTGAAGGAAGAGATGCTAATGGATACCGAGTAATAAATTGTCATTTGCCATGGAGTAACAGTAGAGTTTATTGGGATGCTGGAAATAATGGTACGGGATCTTACGATAGAATACACGAATTGGCAAATATTAATGATTTTTCCGGCAAATGGAACCATTGGGCGTTTACCAAGGATATAAATAATGGAGAAATGAAAGCTTTTTTAAATGGAGAGCTTTTTATGAGTGGAACTTCTAAAACTAGATCTATGGCAGGAATAGTAAAGTTCAGAATAGGTGGAAATGCAGCAGCAAATTTTAATGGGGTTTACGATGGTAAAATAGATGAATTTAGAGTTTGGAACAAGGCATTGGACAATATTACTATTAAGTCATGGATGAATAAAACTATAGATAGTGGCCATCCTTTTTATTCCAATCTTCAGGCAGCTTATAATTTTGACGAAGAATCTGGATTTGTGGCCAATGACTACAGTGGAAATGCTAGAAATGGCACATTATTGGGGCTTCCAAAATGGGAACATGCAGATTTATCTTTGAGAGGATTTAACCTTTATACTACTTCCAATCGACCAAAATTCACTTTCTATAAAGGAACTTACAATAGTCATTTAGATTCTGTACTTTTTTTGGACACCAATTATTATTCACCAGTTAGTATTATTGAAACACTTCCCTATGTGGATATGAATGTCACAGGAATTTCTAAAACTTTAGTGGATACAATTTATGGCTATGAAAGTGGTTGGGGTTATACTTATAATTCTAGTGGAAACAAAATAGACTCTTTAGATTTTGGAATAGACCATCAATTAACCAACCAATACAAGCAAGATATTCATCAAATCCAAAACTATGTGACTCCTTATGGAATAGGATTAAGTTTAGGACAATTTGGATTTAGATGGGTTTACGATGTAACAGATTATTTGCCGTTATTTAAAGACACTTTAGAAATTTCTGCAGGCAACCAGCAAGAACTAATTGATCTTAAATTTTTATTTATCCATGGGACACCACCAAGAGATGTATTAGATTTTAAAACCATTTGGAGAGGAGATTATGGACATGCTAATATTGCCAACGATGTTTCTATGCCCGCAGTAGATGTTCCTTTGCTTTCGACAGCAAGTAATTTTAAAGCAAAGACAAGAACCACTGGGCATTGGTTTGGAGGATTTCAAAATTGTGCAGAATTTTGTCCTAAACTCCACCATTTAAAAGTAAACGGCATCAAACAGTTCGAATGGCTAAACTGGAAAGAATGTTCTGACAATCCAGTAATGGCTCAAGGAGGAACTTGGCTTTACGATAGGGCAGGGTGGTGTCCAGGAACTTTTGGAACCACTTACGATCATGAAATTACACCATTTATTTCTTCCGGAGACACTTCGGTGAATATTGATTATGGGATGGAAGTTACTAGCGGAGGAATGGAAGGAAATTATAGAACAACCGTACAGCTGGTTTCTTATGGAGACTATAATTTTCAAAACGATGCTGGGATAACTGACGTGTTAGCTCCTAACGACTGGGAATTCCACACTAGAATTAATCCTATATGTGACCAACCTCGAATTTTATTAAAAAATACTGGGGAGCAAGACTTACTCTCAGCCCAAATTGATTATTGGATTTGTGGTGGGCCACACGAAACTTTGTCTTGGAGTGGACAACTAGAATTTGACCAAGAAATAGAAATTGAATTACCAATTTCTAGTCAATCATTTTGGGACTACGCACAGTTTTGTAAGGATTTTCATGTTGAAATTATGCAAGTAAATGGTACTGCAGACGAATGCCTAGAAAACAACCATTACCATACTACTTTTGACGTTCCTCCAGTCTATCCAGAAGGTATAGTGCTTTGGACTAGAACCAATTTAGCAGCCAATGAAACCAAACTCTATATTCGAGATGTGGATGGCAATATTGTTTTTTCAAAGACTAATTTTCAAAGCAATACCTTACATAAAGATACTGTCAACTTACCCACTGGCTGTTACCAGCTTGAATTGGGCGATACAGGAGAAGACGGTCTAGACTTTTTTGCCAATAACGATGGCTCAGGTTTTTTTCAAATAAGAAAAACAACAGGAGCGCCACTAGCTGGCTTTGAATCTGATTTTGGAAAAAATATCATTCATTATTTTACCGTAGGTTATGGTCTTTCCATTGAAGAAAATACCAGTATGTTTGATTTTAAATGTTATCCAAATCCTACCCAAAATGAGCTAAATATTCAAACCAATGGCTTTGTAGACGATGTCCACTTTGAAATATTAGATGGTTTTGGCAAACTAGTTTATCAAGAAAAACTAATTCTGTCTAAACTCAATAACAAAAATTCAATAGATATTTCTAAGCTAAGTAATGGGGTTTATTTTATTAAAGTTTTTGATTCCTTCCACACGAAAACACAGCGATTTATCCACCAATAAAAAATCCTTTTATTAAGTTTTAAATAATTGATTTTCATATACATATGACTTTATAGTACTCTTTTATGTTTTTTTATTACTAAATAATCTAACACCCTGTTAGGGTTATTTTGTTTAAATTTCAACTATGAAATTAATCCGTTTAGTATATATTTTTTTACTTTTTGTTTTAGCCTCCTGTTCTAACTCCGCTATAGTTTCTCACCATTGGGCAAAATATGTAAATTCTAATCCCGAAATCACCAATCTCAGTAGCTCCTTAAATAACAAACCGGTTGGTCAACTCATTAGATTAATTGAATTAGCAGAAAACGCTCCTAATAAAGACAGTGTTGTAATTGTAACCAAAACTGGTAAGACTTACAAAGGAATAGTTTCTAAATCTGACTATGATGGTTATTTTGTAAAGATCGAGAACAACAGAGAAATATATATTAGCAATATTGAGATTAAATCTATTCAATTTATCAAAAATCCTACGGTTACAAATGCCCAATCTTTAGCAATTGACCCAACTCTTGATACAGCTATTATAAAAACTACAGTTTCCAGAGAAAAAGTAACTGAGCCCAGCAATAATAATTCTTTAGAAAATGATGTTTGGGACAATACCAATTCTGAGTTTGAAATTTCTAATTCAGATACTCCTAAAGCTGAGTTAAAAAATGAAGAAATATTAAAGGAAAAAGTTCAAGAACCCTTAAGCATACTAAGCTTCATATTTACCTTACTGGGGTTTATAACTGGAATAGGATTCCTATTAGGAATGATTTTTGGTGCAATAAGTTTATCAAAGATTAAAAAAAACCCAGAAAAATTTAAAGGCAAGGGAATAGCTAAGTTTAGTTTTATTTTAAGCACAGCTGTGGTCGCTGCAGTTTTGTTTCTTTTTTTACTTTTTGTAGCAATTCTTTTAGCAATATAAAAATTATATATTTATTGCAATCCATTCTCCAACTTCATTGGTTTTATAAAACGTTTCTCCATTACTGGCCAAATCTTTAGTGACAATTTTTGACCTTAAAGACGCATTAACAGCATCTCGAATTGCGCGACCTTCTTCCATTAAGCCAAAAGCATCTTCAAACATCATAGCAGCCGAAAGTATGGTTGCTAGTGGGTTGGCTATATATTTACCAGCTACTTCAGGGTAAGACCCATGAATAGGTTCAAATAACGAATTTTTATCACCTACTGAAGCGGAGGGCATTAAGCCCATTGATCCGGAAATTACGGACGCTTCATCGGTTAAAATATCACCAAATAAATTCTCTGTGATTAACACATCGTAACTATTTGGCCATTGAACCAAGCGCATAGCAACTGCATCTACAAATTCGTAGGAAACCTCTACTTGCGGAAAATCTTTTTCCATTTCCTGAACCGTTTCTCTCCATAGTCTAGATGTTTCTAACACATTGGCCTTGTCCACACAGCAAAGTTTTTTAGATCGTTTCATTGCCATTTCAAACCCTTTTTTGGCCAATCTTTTTATTTCTTGCTTGGTATAAGAACAAATGTCATATGCAGATTCCCCACCATCTTTTCTTCCTTTCTCTCCAAAATAAATACCACCAGTCAACTCTCTTAAAAAAACCAAATCTGTTCCTTCTATTCTTTCTTTTTTTAATGGAGAATTATTAATAAGGGATTCAAAGGTAAAAGTAGGCCGAATGTTGGCAAACAATCCTAAATCTTTTCGCATTTTTAACAAACCCTGTTCTGGTCTTACTTTTGCTAATGGATCATTGTCGTATTTTGGATCTCCAATTGCTCCAAAAAGAATAGCATCAGATTCCAAACAAATTTTATGCGTTTTTTCAGGATAAGGGTTACCACAATCTTCTATAGCTGCTGCTCCAACCAACCCTTCTTTCCATATAATATTATGGTCAAACCTTTTAGCAATTTTGTCACATACTAGAACGGCTTGTTCTATGATTTCTGGCCCAATTCCGTCACCGGACAATAAAGCAATATTTAAATCCATTTTCTAAGTTTTAAAAAAGAGTTTTTTTCGCAAAATCATTGATTTCATTTTTGATATTTAATAAGTAATCAATGTCATCAAAACCGTTCAATAAATTATTCTTTTTGTAAGAACTAATTTCAAAACTAGCAGCTAAATTATTTTCTTCAACAGATACCAATTGGGAAGGCAGGTCTACCATGATTTCTGTAGAGGGATTCTCATAGATAATTTCAAATAAGTCCTTTAAAAATGCTGGTTCAACTTTTACGGGAAGAACACCAATATTTAAACAATTATTTTTAAAAATATCTGCAAAAAAACTGCTAATTACACATCTAAAACCATAATCATAAATAGACCAGGCAGCATGTTCTCTTGAAGAACCAGAGCCAAAATTTTTACCAGTCACTAAAATTTTTCCTTTATAAGCAGGGTTGTTCAAAACAAAATCTTTGATGACGGTATTATCCTGGTTATACCTCCAATCTCTAAATAAATTATCCCCAAATCCTTTTCTTTCAGTTGCTTTTAAAAATCTAGCAGGTATTATTTGGTCTGTATCCACATTCTCTATTGGAAGGGGAACACCTGAACTTTTTAATATTGTAAATGGTTCGTATGCCATAATTTAACCTATATACTTTCTGGGATCAGTAATTTTACCTGTAATAGCTGCCGCAGCCACCATTATCGGACTTGCCAAAAGCGTTCTTGACCCTGGGCCCTGTCTCCCTTCAAAATTTCTATTGGAGGTGCTTATTGCATACTTTCCTGGAGGAACTTTGTCATCGTTCATTGCCAAGCAAGCGGAACAACCAGGTTCTCTTATTTCAAATCCTGCCTCTTCAATAGTTTTCGCCACCCCATTTTTTCTAATTTCTTTAGCTACAAAATGAGATCCAGGAACAAGCAAGGCTGTAACATTTTTCGATTTTTGGTATCCTTTGACCACTTTTGCAAAAGCTCTAAAATCTTCTGCTCTACCATTGGTGCAGCTCCCTAGAAATACAAAATCTATTTTTTTTCCAACCATGCTCTCTCCGTAGTTAAATCCCATATAATTTAAAGATTTTGCATGCGAATTTTCTCCTCCTGGTGCACTTTTTGGAATCTTTTTAGAAAGACCTATTCCCATTCCTGGGTTGGTTCCATAAGTAATCATGGGCTCAATATTTTCTGCATTAAACATATATTCCTTATCAAAAATTGCAGATTCATCAGAATATAAAGTGCTCCAGTATTCCATAGCTTTTTCCCATTTATCTCCTTTTGGGGTAAACTCTTTTTCTTTTAAAAACTCGTAAGTTTTTATATCTGGAGCTATCATTCCTCCTCTTGCTCCCATCTCTATACTTAGATTGCACACAGTCATTCTTCCCTCCATTGACATATTGGAGAAAACATCACCAGAGTATTCCACAAAATAACCTGTTGCTCCAGACGTAGAAAGATTAGAGATAATAAATAGTGCAACATCTTTTGGGGTAACTCCTTTTTTTAAGCTTCCAGCAATATTAATACGCATTTTTTTAGGCTTCATTTGCATAACACATTGTGTTGACAAAACCATTTCTACTTCTGAGGTTCCAATTCCAAAGGCTATCGCTCCAAAAGCACCATGAGTAGAGGTATGAGAATCTCCACAAACTATGGTTGCTCCAGGAAGAGTTATTCCATTTTCTGGTCCTATTACGTGAACAATTCCATTTTTTTCATGTCCCAATCCCCAATAAGAAACATCGTGTTCTTTGGTGTTTTTCTCTAAAGTTTTAAGCTGATTTGCAGACATTGGGTCTTTCACTGGCAAATGTTGATTTATAGTAGGGGTGTTGTGATCTGCTGTTGCAAAAGTTCTATCAGGGAAAAGAACTTTGATATTTCTTTCTTTCATCCCCTGAAAAGCAACAGGGCTAGTAACCTCGTGCACCAAGTGCCGGTCTATAAATAATATGTCAGGGCCACCACTTACTCTTTTTACAACGTGAGACTCCCAAACTTTATCAAATAAAGTAAGATTATTTTCCATTTTTCTTCTCCATTATTTCATATAGATCTTCATCGTGCAGAAGTTTTCTTTTATCTGCCAAGGTTAAAAAATCTGCATAAATAGTTTCCATTTCAAATTTTGTCAGTTTGAACCCCAATATAGACAATCTATGCTTTAATGCTGCTCTTCCGCTTCTGGCAGTTAAGTCTATGGAAGACTTGTCAATTCCTAGTTCTGAAGGATCAATTATCTCATAGTTTTCTCTATGTTTAAGAAATCCGTCTTGATGAATCCCCGAAGAGTGAGAAAAAGCATTTTCACCAACAATTGCTTTGTTTCTTTGAACGGGCATATTCATCATTCTACTTACTTTTTTACTTAACTCTAATATTTTTAAAGTATCAATTTCAGAATATAGTTTTAAATATGGATGAGCTTTAAGAATCATGGTTATTTCTTCTAAAGAAGTATTTCCTGCTCTTTCTCCAATTCCATTCATAGTGACCTCCACCTGTCTTGCCCCATTTTGAATTCCAGATAAAGTATTGGCTGTTGCCAAACCTAAGTCATTGTGACAGTGAACAGACAGTATAGCATTGTCTATATTTGGAACATTGTTCATTAAAAAGTTAATTTTTGCACCATATGCTTCAGGTAAAGTATAGCCAGTTGTATCCGGAATATTTATAACGGTGGCACCTGCCTTAATTACTTCTTCCACCATTTTTGCCAAAAAATCTTGGTCTGCTCGACCAGCATCTTCGGCATAAAATTCTATATCGTCAAAATATTTTCTTGAGTATTTTACAGCAGAAACTGCTTGTGCCAATATTTTTTCTCTGGTAGAATTAAATTTATATTTAATATGCATATCTGATGCACCAATTCCTGTATGAAGTCGTTTTCTTTTCGCTTCTTTTAATGCCATAGCAGCAGTATCAATGTCCATTACAACTGCTCTACTTAGTCCGCATATTATGGATTCTTTTACATTTTTTGATATTTCAGAAACTGAGTTGAAGTCACCAGGACTTGAAACGGGGAAACCAGCCTCAATAACATCTACCCCAAGACTTTCCAGATCTTTGGCAATTTCTACTTTTTCTTCTGTGTTTAATTGACACCCTGGAACTTGTTCACCGTCTCTTAAAGTTGTGTCAAAAACATGTATTTTAGTATTATCCATATATTCCAAATATAGAGCAAAGTAGGTGTACTAAATACAATAACCTATTGTAGTTATTACCTCTTAGATGTTGATATCAGCTATTTTTTGAAAAACCTCTCATCGCTAATTCCTTTATCGTCAATAAAGATATCGGCACCAAACTTAACACCAGTTCTTAGGGTATGGAATTTAACGCCCCAAGATTTTAATTGTTCCATAGTAAAGAAAAAATAGTTCTTTCCACTTACACATCCTCTTGCAGTGTCAATAAGAATGGTATGTCCCTGATCATAGAGAGTATTTACAATTTCTATTCTCTCTTTTTTTGGGGTGGAATCTTTATAATTATTGCCATCTGTATTACATAAAGTTCCATCCAAGTCAAAACAATAAACCATGATTTATATTAATTTTATTGTAAATATAAAACTATGAATTACAAGTGGTACGTTTTTTCAATTTTAGGTCTTTTACTTATTGGAACAGGTCTTTGTATATTTGGTGAAGCGCTTATTAGAAAAATTAATCAAGAGAATTTTTTTTGGTATGGAACAACAGCATTAATTATTTTTAATTCGGGAATTTGTTTTGCTGGAGAGGCAATTTTTATTAGAAGAAAAAAGACTTGACAATAGATATTATTACTTTAGCAAAATGGATATATTAGATTTTGAAAATAGCACCTACAGTGTTAACTTAAGAAAGCTAACCAGAAAGTCAAGATTAGGTTTTGGTTACAGAGATATAAAAGA
>ENA-UOXV01002913-UOXV01002913.1-marine-metagenome-genome-assembly--contig:-NODE-2913-length-21701-cov-18.719994_pt1 | contig 21701 bp, 17 predicted proteins | sample MGYA00238165_ERZ766961 | MGnify/ENA primary metagenome ERZ766961 (study PRJEB28924, sample SAMN03173240) | marine metagenome | biome: Marine; feature: Water; material: Subsurface seawater | place: North...
CCGAATTCCGGGTAGATGTCAGCCTTGACAACCTTGGAGATGGACTTGGACTGTTTTTTTTATTTATTTAAGAGAAAGAAGGAAACGATCCGGTCAGTCAAAAATCTCTTTCCATTTTTTGTTTTTTTTCATCTCTTTTGGACGACAAGGGAGCGTATCTCAGAACAAGTATCTCGAAAGGGATACGCGCTATCTTCGTCTGAAAATACAAACGCGGAGAGAAAGGATGCACGATGCGTACAATTCGCGATAAAACGCGCACATAAAGAAGAAAAGGGTGCACGTGTGCCCTCTCGTTCATATTCGGAGCGTTTCGTGAACATTTGGTGCATCTCACGAGCGCGCGCGCGTCAAAAGAAATGTTACACATTTTCGACGATGATGTTCATCATCTCCCATCGCCATCCTCCTCTCATCGCGAAGAAGAAGAAGAAGAAGAAGAAGGATAATAAAGATCAAAAAGTAAAGAAGAAGAAGTAAAACGTACCTGAACCTTGGTGGCCTTGAGGCCGGCGATGGACGCGATTTGTTGAGTAGCAGCAAACATTGTTTGTAAGTAGGTGTTTTGTTGTTGTGTCTTAAGACGTGTGCGAGTATGAGGAATGAGAGAGACGTTTCAGAGGGAAAAGAACCATCGAAAGATTTGATTTGCCTTTTTTTCATTTTTCATCATCCATCGTTTTTTTAAACGAGAAGTTTTTCTTCTTTTTGCTCTTTTCTCGTTTGCTTCTTTTTCTCAGAATGCGACAGAAAAAAAGAGGGCGCGCCCCCTTAAAAAAAGAAATTATGGGCCTCTTCACACTACCACGATTACTACGCGGCGACGACGACGACGACGGCAGTAGTAATCGTGGTGTCAGTACTCTGGAGGACGATAATAGGGAAAATGATGACGAGGAACAAAGATTGATGTCTTCGTCATCAATGAGAACATCGTCATCATGGTCGTCAAGAAAGAGAAGCGGTGTCTTCCAGTTTGCGATTTTTGGATGCGCATTCCTCTTCTTCGCGCTCGGGTACGTTTCTTCACCGACGACGCCGATTTTATCCTCTCAAACATCGTCGTCTTCTCCTTCTTCTTTGAACAGTAGAAGGGGCGCATCATTTTCTGTCCCAAGTCTCGGTTCCTCCTCTTCGCAAAAGAGCGGTCGCCATCGATTTGAACTCCTCGGAGGAGGAGGAGGAAAAAAAAGAGAAGACGAAGAAAAAGAAGACAAAGAAGAAGACAGAGGAGAAGCAAAAGAAACGAACGCTTTGGACGCAGAGTTAGAGTTGGAAAAAGACGAACATCTTTTAGAGCACTTGCAAAAGTCTTTGAACGATAATATCGAGACGCAAGAAAAGGAGACGCTGAAACTCGTCGAGATGAAAGTAGACGAACAAGACGCGGAAAAAATGCAAGAAGAGGAAGAACTGACCGAAGAAGAGCTCGGCATTCATCACAACAGCCACGGAGAGGACGAAGCGTCGAATACCGGTAGCATTGATAAGAGTAGCAGTAAAAATATTAAAGACGACGGGTCCGAGCTTGGATTTAAAGAGGAAGACAACGAAAGTGGGATGAAAAATGCAACATCGAGGAGGAAGACGACGACGACGACGTTCGAGGACTCTCTACTGACGAACGTTTCGTCCGAGCTCGACGAGGTGATTCGCGACGGGAAGCAATCGATGATCGATGGCAGAGATGTCACGCCTCGTGCGGCGGCTTTTGAACGCATGGACGATGAGCTCAAGGACGTTTTAGATGCCGTACACGCCGTCGACGGCAGCGGCGGTGAGAACAGCGAGAATCAAAGAAATAACGTAAAACTCGCTCGAGAGAAAGTGTTGTCTTCGTCGTCTTCTTCCTCGTCATCTTTCGATCGCGGAGACAGAAAGATAACGACGCCGAAAGATAATCCCGAGGAAACACTCGGTTGGACTGAAGTAGACGCAACGACTATCGATCCCGAAAGTATCACCGAAAGTGCGCAGTCTGGAGTACGTTCGCTCGTTCTTAATCCAGAGATTGTCCACGAATTGAAGGAAAAATTCGAAGACATGAAGAATAAAGGCGAAGTCCAAGTGGAAGGTAACTGGAAAAAATTCGATGCCGAGGCCAAGGAAGAAAAGAAGCAAATGAAGGAGGCGAAGAAGATGGAGGAGATTGTTGAAGAATCGTCTAAAATTCTCGACGATATCGACGCGGTGCGCATGGCGCAAAGCTTAGACGCGGGAGGTGGGAGTAAAAGTTTCTCGTGGACTTTTTCCTACTTGTATTTTCCGTTGATTGTTTTCTTTTCAGTTTTGTTAGCAGTCATCGCGCTGCTCATAAAAACGTCAGATAAGAACAAATTGAAACGATATGGATCCACGGGTTCATTCGATCGATCCAGTCCAAAGCGTAAGGGCAAAAGTAGACTGTATACGCTCGGAGAGGAAGAGGAGATCTATCAAACTACCAAGGATAACACGTATCCCGATTTTTCGAACCTGAGGGACTTTGAAAAAGGAAATCGCATTTATAATAGTAGCATAGAGAGCTTCGATGACGAGTACGAAGATGACGATTACGACGATGACTCTCTCGACGACGAGGAGGATGGTAGTTGTGAGGACGATTTCGACGAGGAAGCCTTGTCGGAAAGATCTTCCGACGTATCTTCTTTCCAAGGTTTCCGAGAGAAAGCAATCGCAGTCGCTAAAGCAGCCGAAGAGTTTTTAGCGAACGGCAAAGGAGCTACCGTGCGCGTTTCCAACGCCGGTACTTTTCATGGCGCTTCTAAGTATGGCGCAAACGAAAACGGGAGAGATGAAAAAGACGACGTCGGCGTTACGTCTTTGAAAAAGAAAGAGAGTCACAACAACAACGAGAACGGGCAAAAATCTTCCTTTATAAAAAGCTCCACGACGAAATGGATATAGCTCTAATTTAGATAAACTTGTTGTATTATATGTAGCGGTACTGAGTACCTAGGTATCTGTTAGATCAAAGAAATGAATAAATCCTCTCTTTTTCTTTTCTGGTCGCTTAAATCGCGCTTGACCACGAGACAAACTTAGCAAAGTGCGCTATGTACGCTTCGTCGACAGATGATTTCCCAACGATGCCGGGGACTAATTCGTACGTCTTCAGCAAACTCGGGCGTTTTTCTACTGCATCAGCCCACGATTTCAACCACGGTAATTTTTGTAAAGTATTGTTCAAATCGTAGTCGCGATAATGCTTCAAGACAACGCGCAGTCGAGAAAGGAATCCCATCGTCGCGCAGTCGTGAGAAGTAAACTGATTTCCGCAGCAATAATTCCCGTTGTCACCACCAAAAGAAGCGTTCATTTGCAAGCATCTGTCAGCTTTCGCTAAAGCGTGTTCAACTTCACTAATCGCACTTTCTAATTCTGCTTCATTCTTCGCCCTGAGACACTTGAAAAACGCCGGGACGACCGTGTTGAACGTGTTTTCGAACAATTGTCCATCGTATCTCTGCTCTGCAGTCTTTGGACGCAAATCGACACCGGGATAGGTGTCGTTGCAACAGAAATAGTTCATCACGAGTGCCGATTCAACCATGACCTTACCGTTTGGAAGACGTAATACCGGTACCGACGGGTTTGCCTCGGCATCCGGCGACCCAGTCGCGAAGGTTTTGCAAAACGCCTCGGACTTATTTTCCAAATCTTCCCACACGAATCCGTCGAACGAAATGTTCTTTTCGAGCATGGTTATCCAAATTTTGTGGCAAAATGGACACGTGGCGGAAAAGTAAAGCGCGTCCTTCTCATCAGCCTTGGACGATGGGCGACTCGTCGTCGCCGTGTTTGCGTCTCGAGCTGGTGCCAAACGCATCGACGCTAAAGAAGACTCGTGCGCCTCGGCAATCCCTTCGTGAGCGTACGTACCCGAAGAAGAAGAAGAAGAAGAGGAGGAAGAATTTCTAGATGTCATTCGCATGGACGCTAGCGTTGACTCGTGTGCCTCTGCGATGCCTTCGTGGGCTTGTTTCGTCGCCTCAGCAGAGACGATTAAATTCTTCTTTTGCGTCTTTTGATGCGGAGAAAAAGCGATGACATTCTTCTTCTTCTTCTTTTCCTTCCTGTTGGCGAACACCGAGGACGTGCTTTGAACGAAAGTGTGCTTGGCGGCGGCAAAACTCATGTTTTCTTTCTTCCTCTTTTTGTTTTCTTTCTCGTTTTGCGTCGTCGTCGTGTGACGATGGATGTGATGATGCGTGTGTCTGTGACTCCTTTATTTTTATATCGCTTTTTCGCAGGACAGTGTAATGAACAACGACCCTTTTCCTCCCAAACCCTCTGATGCAAGGCAACCAAACACACAACAGAAAGAAGAAATTTTTCGCTGCTTTTGAGTGAAAAAAAAAGAACCACAAACCACAACAAACTTTGAACCGAAACGAACCCGTCTTTATTTGCTGTTTCTTCTTCTTCATATTTTAACCCCGGTGAGGTGAGAGAAAATGAAGAAGCAAGGCTCGTACGTCGATTTGACGCAAGGTGCTACGGAGGATGTGCACAAACACATTCTCTCCAACGGGTACGTCCTCGTCGTCGTCGTCTGAGCAGAAAATGTATCTCTCTTTCTCTTTCGGAAGAGGAGGATAAAATTGTATTCTCGTGTGGACTCTTTTCCTGAGCCCCGCACTTTTTTTGTGTCACTCTTTTTGCGCGTGATCTTCTCTCTTTCGCCGAACGGCGCGCGCGAGAGAGAGGAAGAGAGAGAGAGAGAGAGATTCACGCGAGTTCTCGGTCCATCGCTCGAGGGGGATTTTGTGATTTCGTATGAGAGAAAGAGCGCGCGCGCGCGTGTTCTTTCTCACTCGGGCTCTTTTCTTGGAGAATGACAAATATGAGTCACTATTATTCTATCCATCTTTTCTCTCGTTCTCTCGTCTACAAAAAAAAATACTCACATCATCGAAACATCATACTCACACTTATCATCATTCATTCATTACATCATTACAGAGAACAAAATGGTTCCGCGTTCAAATCAAAGATCGTGTGCACCCTAGGCCCGGTCTCGCGAACTGTTCCCATCTTGGAAAAGATGTTAAAGGCTGGCATGTCCATCGCGAGGTTCAACTTTTCGCACGGTTCTCACGAGTACCACCAAGAGACTTTGGACAACCTTCGTCAAGCGAGTGAGAACACCGGCATCATGTGCGCGATTTTGCAAGATACCAAAGGTCCGGAAATCCGTACCGGTTTGCTCGAGCACGGTGAACCAGTGCATTACCACGCCGGCGACGAAATCACTTTGACGACAAACTACGACACGGTCGGTAACAACAAGTTGATCGCAGTTTCTTACCCTGACTTGGCTAAAGATGTTTCCGTCGGGTCTAAGATTCTCTGCGCGGATGGTTCATTGACTTTGACCGTGCTCAAGTGCAACGTCGCGGAAGGCACGGTCGTCGTCAAGGCTGAAAACAGCGCGAAACTCGGCGAGCGAAAGAACATGAACTTGCCGGGCGTGAACGTGAACTTGCCGACTATTACGGAGAAGGATCGCGACGATTTGTTGAATTGGGGCGTGAAGAACGGTGTTGACTTCATCGCCGCTTCCTTCGTTAGAAAAGGTTCGGATATAGACTACATTCGATCGGTTTTAGGTGACGCGGCGCCGAAAATCTCAATCATCTCGAAAGTTGAAAACATGGAAGGTTTGGACAACTTTGAAGACATCGTGGATAAATCAGACGGCGTGATGGTTGCCAGAGGTGATTTGGGCATGGAGATTCGTATGGAGCAAATCTTCTTGGCGCAAAAGAGAATGATCAAAAGGTGTAACGAGGCGGGTAAACCAGTCATTACGGCGACGCAAATGTTGGAGTCCATGACTGGCGCACCTCGACCGACGAGAGCGGAAGCTACGGACGTTGCGAATGCCATCTTAGACGGTACCGATTGCGTCATGTTGTCCGGGGAAACGGCTGCGGGTGATTATCCGTTAGAAGCTGTGTCGTGCATGGCGGATATTTGCCGCGAAGCTGAAGCGTACATAGACTCCGCGGCGGTGTTCCAACAACTTCTCGCGCACCAATCGGTTCCGATGAATATATTAGAGTCACTCGCATCTTCTTCCGTTCGGTCGGCGCAAAAAGTAGGAGCTAAATTAATTGTCACCCTCGCAAAATCTGGGAACACGTCTCGATTGATTGCAAAGTACCGTCCAGACTGCCCCGTCCTTTCTGTGTGCGTCAACATGGAAGAAAATACACACGATCCCGAAAACACGGCGAGACGAATGCTCGCCTCGAGAGGTTTGAAACCTATGATTGAGCCAGCGGAGTGGCACGCGCAATCCGGCCATCCTCAGGAGATATCTGCTAACGCGATTCTTTACGCGAGAGATAAGCTCGGTTTGATCAAGACTGGCGATTACATCGTATGTGTCCACAGACTCCTCGGAGATGCTATTATGAAAATCGTGGAGTGCCCGTAAAACTTTATTTATACGTGTCACTCTGCGGAGAGCAAATGCAACTTCGCGAATGAAGGTTAAAGGAAACAGAATATTAAAGTACTGGTATTACAATACCTAATATAATATAAGAGCTGATATACAAGGAGGTTGTTCGTAGTATTATTTAGCTAGTGTGGGTTTGTTGCGATAGATTTAATGTTGTTGAAAAATGTGCACGTATACTCGTATAAACTTTGAACTTGGTGCGCGTACATCATGTTGTATACTCGTACCATCTTCATCTTTTTCGGGCAATTGAAATCGACTTTATTCCTTTCTTTCCTCGCCGTCACTCTTGTTGAACTGGTACGTTCACATTTTCACTGACATATTTTTACTGCAACTCCAATCCTTCGCCGCCGAGCTCCTCAAAAGCATCAAGAAACGTCTCCACTGGTTGAGCGCCTGAAAATTCGACTTTCTTTTTGGTATCCTCGTTTCGAATTATAAAGTGAGGAACGCCACTGATGCGACCTTGAACGTCCCTCACCTGCGCTAGAACTTCGTCTCGATATTTTGACTTATCCCGCATAACTTCCTCGGCACGCGCGAGATTGGCTTTTTGCTCTTCCGCGTTTGCGCTCGTATTCGCCTCAAAAGATTTTTCGCACGCCGCTAATAATGCGGTTTCATCGCACGGCGCTTTTGAGTTGCAGAAATAATCGATCATGATTGTATCCATAAAAACATCTTGATGCGATTGAGAATACTCTTCCTTCATGAAGTGCGCGAGTCTGTGGCCGTCCAGGGTCGGCCCCGTGTTGCCCTCCAAAGAATATGTCGGCAACCCAATCGATTCAAAGACAGAAGAGAGTCTGCTAATCATTGGCATCACTCGGCTTTCGCCACCAAACTTTTCGCAATACCATTGCATTTTGTTCACGCCGTACTGCAACTGTTCGGGAGTCATATCTTCCCAAACACGAGGCGAAACGAGCATGAACGGTTTCCAACTGATCGAAGAAAAAGAAACCGACGAAGAGGAGGATGTTTTTGTTTTTTCCAAAGCGCGGTCGAGATTGCGTTTCCCGACAATACACCAAGGTCAAACAATGTCCGACACAATGGCGATGGACAGATTAGGTTTCGTTGATGCCATCGTAGCACTCGTCGCGATTCTTCTCGTTGTCGCTCCTAAGAAAGCCTTCGCGGACATTTTTTAACGAACTTTTAGACTTTCGTGGGGGTGTTTGGCAGTTTGGGTGAACAAAACAATTTTTTCTCCGACAAATACGACAAATATAGTACGTGCGCGCTTTGCAGGCCGCAGAGAACCGCACGCGCGCAGAGAAAGTACGCACAAACTTTTAGCGAAACTAAAACGTTCCGAATGCGAACGTGAACGTTTATTATCAGATGTCCTCGTCCTCAACTCCTCCTTCTGTGAATAACAACAACGAGCCAAGAACAAATAAAATTCCTTCCTCCTCTTCCTCCTCCTCCTCCTCCTCGTTATTAGTATTCGATGTGGTGGACGGAGATGCTTTGAAGTCTGCGGTGACAGAGTTTGTCGGCGAGCTCACGAAAGAACCGTGCGTGGGTTTACGCCACGTCTCCGCGAACGTTCAGAAACGAGTCCCACAAATTCTAGACAACGCATCCAGCGTTCAACAAGTCGAGAAGGAAGTTATAAACGCATTTGAGTACGACGCCAAGTACGTGTTGGAAGATGCAAAGAATATAGCGAAAACGGCGGACGAACGCGTGGAGAAGCTAAGCCAAGCGCTGGAAGATTGCATCAAGTCGCTCGAATCAGATTGAAAACGCATGATATTATATCATTAAAAACATAGTATTACTAGTGGAAAAAGAGAAAAAATACATCGCGCGCGCAGCATATACACACGTTCAGAGAACCTTATTACTTGTCTCCCGCAGTCCTCTCCAATTTTTTCGCCAACGCTTCCGGACTCATTTCGCTCTTCATTTTCGCCCACTCGTTACCTCCTCGCAAACTCGGTTCTCTAGAGGAGCACCCTATGCCTAAAAGCATTCCTTTAGAAGAAATTCGTTGTATGCCGTGGGTCGATCCGCCTCTCGAACTCCCTGGCGATTTCTGCAAGACCAACTCGTTCAAATCTTGCGCTAATTTATGGAACGATTCGTTTCTCTTCATCACCGGCTTCTCTAAGCTTTGATATGAGTTTGAAGTATACTTTTCGTTATCAGAGTATGCTTCTGATGCGCCTGTTGCATCTCGTAAAGCATCCACAAACTCTTCCCACACTGAACGCAAGTCGTCGATATCTAAGCACTCTCCGTCGGGATCTGAAATATAAAATAAGGAGAAGAAAACGAACACAGTTAGTACGAAAGTGTAAACGAATTTTAGCTAAGCGACTCGACGTGCGAAAGAATATTCTTACGATCGGACAATACAGGCACTGTCTTCGCAATGAAAATATCTTTCCTCCTCTTTCACCCACAGGCGAAAGGTAACTTTTGTGCACCTTTCTTTTCACTCTCACTCTCTCTCTCCCTCTTATATTTTGGGGAGAAAAGAAAAAAGTTTGTCTCCGCGAGTTGTATCGATGAAAGGCGCTTAAAAGAAGGCGAGAGCAAATCGAAGAAGCATAAGCACGTGCATAGGCCAAAACGTACCGTCGCGAAACATTCTCGTCAGTTGCGAGTGATAGTTTCTCACAATCTCAAAACCTTTCTGTTTTCGTTCTTCCGTGGTCGCTGCGCTATATCTGTCCCAAATCGCACACAAGTCTCTTCTCAACCCTTTGGTGGAATACAAGTGCGCGACTAAATCGATGACGGCAATTTCACCCCCGGTATCCAACGATGGTCGACCCATTTTCTTGTTTTCTCTCACTCTCTCTTTATTGTTTTGTGGTTCTCAGTGAGTTCTCCACGCGCAGCGTGCGTGTTTGATGATTCTTTTTCTGCAAGTGGCGTCGTTTGGTCGTTAACTTTTTCTGTCTGAGATTTTTCTCCTTTTTCTGGACGCTGACTGTGCTTGGGCATGTTGGGCGTTGGGGGAGTAAAAAAATTTTGGGAGTTGCTCTCACAGCAGATGCTGAAGAGTTCTTCCTTGGAAAAAAATCACGTGAACGCAAAAAAATTCCTCACTTCTTTTGAAAACGACCCGAATAGCGCGTAGAAAATGTCTAAAAGAGGTACGCTATGAAATTCGTCTTTAGTAATACCGCGCGAATTTGAAATGACACCGTTTGTTTCAGTTTCGCGCGTATGCACGCGAGCGCGAATTCGTTTTTTTTTCTCGCCCATTCGCGAACGAAAACGAGGCGGGGCAGACCTAAACGAGAAAATGGGGAAACGGGAGCGCTGGTTTGCGTAAACGCGGGACGCGAAACGGATCGTCGGAGACTACACGTGCAAAGTTCGGTTATTCCGCAACGCGTTGCGTACGTTTGATTGGATCTGTGTATTTCGCGACGTGTCTGAAAGCGCCACCGCATTTTCATTTTTTTGCCCCTCCCTTTTCGGTCTTTCCTTTCCTTTCGAACAAACACAATAGAAACGAGGTGGAGAAAGCTCTCGTTCTCGTCGGGCTTTGTGTACCCACACGCGTAAGAACTTATAAGCTGACGTGCGTGTTTTCTTTCTTTACATTAATGTTTACAGGAGGAGGCGCCGCTTCCGGCACTAAATACAGAATGACGTACGCTTGCCCAGTCGGCGCTGTTATGAACTGCGCCGACAACACCGGGGCCAAGAACTTGTACGTCATCTCTGTCAAACGTTGGGGCAGTCGCCAAAACCGTTTGCCGGCGGCGAACATCGGTTCCATGTTTATGGGTACGGTGAAAAAAGGTAAACCAGATTTGAGAAAGAAAGTGTTCCCGGCGATTATGATTCGTCAAAGAAGACCGTTCAAGAGAAAGGAAGGTTTGATGATTTACTTTGAGGACAACGCGGGCGTCATTGTGAACCCGAAGGGGGAAATGAAGGGTTCGGCGATTCAAGGACCGGTAGCCAAGGAGTGCGCGGACTTGTGGCCGCGTATCGCGTCGGCGGCGAACAGCATTGTTTAATTAAATTCTTCGTAGAAAATCGTAGACTACAAATAAAATTCTCGCACGCTGCTTTGCAAAGCTTTCCTTTTTCTTTTTGACTTCTTCTCTCTCCATTACGCCATTTCTAAACACCAACACCAAAAGTATCAATCACCACCGATGAAAAGGAACGCCGGAACGGTCGCGATGGATCTTTTTCACTGCTAAATCATGCAACTCTCTTGTCTTCCTTGCTGTTATTACCGATACGAAGCTAAAAAACATCGTCAACATAAAAAACTGTTCTCCATTCCTCGACGACGGCTATGGCGAGAGAAGAGAAAAGCGCGGAGAATATCGGCGGCGGTAAAGCCAAAAGAGTTGTGGAGAACACGAACGACGCGAAAATTTCTCTGCGGAGAACTTCTATCGCCTCGCGGTCGGATGAACATATGTGCTCTTGCGATGGCTAAAAATGACAACGACGACGACGACGAAAATGGAGTTCGTTACGCAACAAGTACGAATGCGTCCGCACCAAAAATGGATGATGAAGATGATGTAATAAAGTTTGATCCGTTAGAATTTATCCCGCACTTTTCGTACGCATGGGTCGTGCTCGGTTTTGTGTTGCCGAGCGTAGTTTCCTCACTTCCAATCGTGCAAGAGCAAGAAGACGGAGGTGTCTCGTTGCTATATCAAACGCGATTATGCTCAGAGGTGGCGAAACTGGCATATCTTTCATACGCCCTCGGGAAAAGAAATTTTACTCTGAGTATCGGCAACCAACCTCAAAACGACGTCCTCTCAGGCGCTGCATTTGGAATTGGAACTAGTTTAGCAGCACGCGTCGCCGAGCAGACTCTTACGCCTGCTCTGGTAGAGTCGAATAGTTCTGTAGTCGCGACTTCGACTCCGGCTGTTCTCGCTATAGTTCTCTCCTCGACCGTGCTCGCGCCTATAACAGAAGAGATTTTTTTCCGCGGTGTCGTGCTCGAGTGTGGTTCTGACCTTTTTCGAAACCCTGATGAGCAAGCGAATACGAGAGCAGTGTTTTCTCTCGCGGCGGCAAATGTTTTCGCGGCTGGAATATTCTCCCTCGCTCATTTCAATTTTTCGATTCCGGCGCTGCTCAATTTGTTCATTTGCGGAATTGGATTTGGCTTGGCTTTTCTTTCATCCGAACGAAGAAATGTCACGGTGCCAATAATAGCACATTCCGTGTATAACTTGAGCGTTTTGATAGAGTCGTACTCAAACGGAGTATTGTTGGTACAATGACACTTGCTGTGTGTTTTATTTTTATTTTACAACGACGGCTCGAAATACGCTTCTTGTGTTTGTATATTATTCGCTTAGTAGACTGCGCATACCATCTAATAGCTTTAAAAATTGATGTTTATAATCATTATTATTCTAGCCTTTAATTTGTTCTAATTCAGCTAACCTCATCATTATCGCTTTCTTGCTCGTCTCTTGGACTTCCCCGGCTAAAATGAACTCGTCCACGATGACGTACACCTTCTGAAAGTTGAACACTAAGTCTAACTCGCAAACGTTCGCGAAAAAATGGTCTAATATTTCCACGAACAGATGTATGGATTCTAAATGAACGAGCTCGTTATCGCTTGAATCTACGCATAAGGTGAAGAACAATCCCGCGTATCGTCGATAGACTAACTTATGGTTCTTAAATTCAACGAAAGAAGTGTGTTTCGGATCTCGATTGACGACGACTCGGTGCACCTCAGTTTCCAACTGATGTTTTTCATCCTCCTCTAACGGCACGTAATACTTCGCCAAACGCGTCTTCCCTTGTCGGTTTTGCAACAAGATGAATCGAATCATGATGATGTGTTTTTGCGACTGCAGAGAGAAAGTAAGGTCGGCGTGGTATTTCTGTGTGCGTGTTTGTCTTGTGCGTGTTTAGTAGTGTGGAGGGAGGAAAGAGAATAAAAGGGGCGGAGTCTTTTTTTTCAATCGTTTTCGTTTCTTCTCCTCTTCTCGTTCTTCTTGTGCATGCGCTTTTTATTCTTTTGACTTGCTTGTGTGTTTTGGATGAGCCCATTCATAAAGCCGCCAAAAAAAAGAGATAAAAGAATGACGGCGAAACGAAGTGGTTCGTTTATATCGTTGACGACTGATGATCAGCCGCACGGGAAAAAGCACATCTTAGACAACGGGATTTCCTTTAAAGGGGAAGTTACTTCCTCTTACCGACCGAAATCGAAGATCGTGTGCACCCTAGGCCCGGTCTCGCGAACTGTTCCCATCTTGGAAAAGATGTTAAAGGCTGGCATGTCCATCGCGAGGTTCAACTTTTCGCACGGTTCTCACGAGTACCACCAAGAGACTTTGGACAACCTTCGTCAAGCGAGTGAGAACACCGGCATCATGTGCGCGATTTTGCAAGATACCAAAGGTCCGGAAATCCGTACCGGTTTGCTCGAGCACGGTGAACCAGTGCATTACCACGCCGGCGACGAAATCACTTTGACGACAAACTACGACACGGTCGGTAACAACAAGTTGATCGCAGTTTCTTACCCTGACTTGGCTAAAGATGTTTCCGTCGGGTCTAAGATTCTCTGCGCGGATGGTTCATTGACTTTGACCGTGCTCAAGTGCAACGTCGCGGAAGGCACGGTCGTCGTCAAGGCTGAAAACAGCGCGAAACTCGGCGAGCGAAAGAACATGAACTTGCCGGGCGTGAACGTGAACTTGCCGACTATTACGGAGAAGGATCGCGACGATTTGTTGAATTGGGGCGTGAAGAACGGTGTTGACTTCATCGCCGCTTCCTTCGTTAGAAAAGGTTCGGATATAGACTACATTCGATCGGTTTTAGGTGACGCGGCGCCGAAAATCTCAATCATCTCGAAAGTTGAAAACATGGAAGGTTTGGACAACTTTGAAGACATCGTGGATAAATCAGACGGCGTGATGGTTGCCAGAGGTGATTTGGGCATGGAGATTCGTATGGAGCAAATCTTCTTGGCGCAAAAGAGAATGATCAAAAGGTGTAACGAGGCGGGTAAACCAGTCATTACGGCGACGCAAATGTTGGAGTCCATGACTGGCGCACCTCGACCGACGAGAGCGGAAGCTACGGACGTTGCGAATGCCATCTTAGACGGTACCGATTGCGTCATGTTGTCCGGGGAAACGGCTGCGGGTGATTATCCGTTAGAAGCTGTGTCGTGCATGGCGGATATTTGCCGCGAAGCTGAAGCGTACATAGACTCCGCGGCGGTGTTCCAACAACTCATGTCGCAACAGAAAGTTCCGCTAAACTTGCTCGAATCTTTAGCGTCCTCCTCCGTTCGTTCCGCTCAAAAAGTCAAAGCGAAGGCGATCATTGTTCTTGCGAAATCTGGGAACACGTCTCGATTGATTGCAAAGTACCGTCCAGACTGCCCGGTGTTTTGCGTGTGCGTGCCGAATGAAAAATACGAGGCTGAAAATGCGGCGAGACGAATGCTCGCATCCAGAAGTTTACACTCCAAAGTTTGCCCGCAAGAGTGGTTGGGTGAATCGGGACATCCGCAAGATATATCAAAATCTGCGATTGCATACGCGAGGGATACGTTGAACATTATCGAGAAGGGCGATTACGTAGTGTGCGTTCACCGCTTGTTGGGCGATATGCTGATGAAGATTGTTCTCGTGGAGTAAACAAACAACAATAACTGCGTGCCAATCAAAAAAGCAACGTGAAACTAAACAAACTGAACATCCATTTATTCCTGTGATAATAATAATAATATTGAAATGATAAATCTAATTATCGGTTTAATGTGAAAAGAACACGACGACAATACTATTTCGCTCCTTTTCTTTGCATGCACGAGTAAATTTTCCCAGACGTCATACATTTTCTGTCGAATAAAAAACCACCAACCACCCGTAGTGAACGTAAACACATTTCATGATATCACTCAATTGAATAACGCATTGAATTACATTGCACAACTGTACGAACGTGTAGAATTAAAAACACGCACACCATGTCGCGCGTGTGTTCTTCTTTCACCGCACATTCGCGCAGGTCGTTAAAAGAAAAACAACAGCTCCCCCAACGCAATTCTGGTTTAAGACCACCGACTGCGCAACGAAGCAGGTGCACAACGGAAAGAAGAAGAAGAAGAAGAAGAAGCAACGCCAATATCTCAATAATAGTGACTTCTTCGTCCAAGGGAGATCGGAACGCGAATGCAATCAGACCAGACACGGATTGGCCTCCGAACGACGTATCTTCTGATTTTCGAAAGGCGCACGTCGGCTCGTGGACGGGAAAATCAGCCACGTTCGATTCGAAAGGAAACGTGATTCCTATTCATGAAAAGTTCGTTCCCGAAGCTTTCAAAGAATTTGGCGTTTCTATTGACGATTTTGATGTGAAAACCGTCACATCCGTGGACGTTTCATCTGGAAAAGGTATCGATGCCGCAGGATTGACGCACACGACGAGCTATCTGTACCCGGAAGCTGGCTGCGAATACGGGAAGGAAGACGTAGCTTTCGTAGATCAAACATCCAAAGGCGTGTGCGGCGGGAATTCACAATTGCGAAAAATGTTTTTAGTCGATGGATCGTACTGCGAAGGACCAACGACTTTTGATACCGCAAAAGATGGCGCATCGACGACATCTGGGAAAGATAGGAAAAATAGTGAGAGTAGAAGTAATAACGAAGACGATGAAAACTGTTTAAGATTTGAATTTTGTTTTACGCGAGAAGATGAAAGCTTTGACGTGAGTGATCGCCGACAAAATCCTTCCCCGGGACGATTGCGAGCTCGAGTTCAAGTAGAAAGGGTACTAGTGCAGAATGATGGAGATGTGAGCACAGAGATGCTCGAGAAGAAGATCGTTGTGAGCAATCGCAAATGGGTACTCCGTAACGTCGAATTAATCGAAGAAAGAAACGACGCTGCGTTGACGTCGACGGTTCGAGCTTCTAAAAACGACGCGCGCGAAGCGTTTGAATCGCCGGCAACTGCAGTTAGAATTGAAGGAGACGACATTGGAGTTGGTGAATGGAGACCAGAATCGGGCGTTACTTTCGTCACCCTAGAAGCGCTCGCCGAAGTACCCGAAGACGATGAAAAAAGCGATGATGCCAACGAGGAGGAAACAACCGTAGATGAGCATAACATCAAAGAAGATGGTGTTGCAACAGAAAAAGAAGGTCCGGCGATGCGCGCCTGGCGCCAGAAGCCAGGAGACGAAGCTTTGCGACTAGCCATGGTAGCAGAAAAGGAAGAAATGACTGAACGCGCGAGAAAAGATGTGAATAAATCCTTCAACGACGATATTTCAAACAGAAAGGGTCCCGAAGGACTAGTCGTAGTGCCTTGGTGGGCAGTGAAATCGGATTCGTCATGGGCATCGGCTCCTGATTATGCGGCTGGTGGTAGTTCGCCTTTAGTATTATTACCGAAACGTTCTTGGATCTTGATTGTGAGCGCAAACGAAGACGAATTTATAATAGAAATGGGCATGTACACTCAAGACTCTGTGAAATCTGAGCTGAGGCGAAAAGTCATGGCGAGAAGATACAAACACGGAAGGTTAGCATCGTGTTATTTTGTAACAGAACGGCAGCTTTCTCGAGAAGAAGTTGAAGAGGAGGAGAGAAGAATAGACGAGGAGATTGGTGCGTTCTAATGACATATTATTCACTTTCGAGTGAGCGTAGGAAAACGTTCAAGTCGACCCAAAATTGATTCGCTTTTTCACCAAGTCCATCTCGTGTCGCCATCCGGTTTTACCCGTGAGTGTTTCTAAAATTATATCAGCAGCCTCTGCGAGACCACTGCCAGCGGGCTCTCTCTCGAATAGATCGTGCTGACATGCTTCGCAATTTCTCTGAAACTCGTCGATATTATTTTCAATATTTTCAAGCATTCGCAGACATTTATTTTTTGAGAACTGAGAAATCGGACATGTTAAAGCAACTTTGAGCGCCTCGAGCCTTCTGGCGTTATCTGGTTGATCGAAAGTGATCGGCACTAAAATTTGTGGTATGCCGAGCTCGAGAGTAGTTCGAGAAACGCCAATCGTCGCGTGGTTTATGACGACGATATTGAAGTCGTTCTGCGCCCTCAAATGTTTCAAGAGCGCGGGTAACGGACAGTAGTCGATATGGAAAACGTTATCGATGTTTTCGTTGCTCTTCTTCGGCAACCGCTCGAGAAATTTCGTCAAACATATAACCGAATACTTTGACATCAATGTACGCGATGTTGATACGGCGCCGATGATACACTTGAAATATTTTTCGGATATCTCTGGATTGCCCGAGGCGGAAACGACGACGATAATCGTTTTTGGATGCCGAGCAAAAATACTCTCTTCTATTCCAAGCTTCAAAGGATCGCTTATGTCCTCCTCTTTACACCAAGTGATTGATTTCGTAGTAGAAGGAAAGTTGGTTTGAGTCACACGCGATGTCTTTGATAGTAACGGATAAGTATCAGGTATCTCGTGGGTGTGATACCATCGCGGAAACAAACAGATTATTCGATTTAGAAGACAATACTCCTTGAAAATGCCTCCGGACACGCTTCCTGTTAATCCGATCAATTTTCTTCGACACTTGTTTATTGCTTTTCTCAAGATTCCATCGACGAAAAAATCGTTCATCCTGAAGTGAAACCGAGATGTGCACAGCAAGCCAGTCGCTGGATGATGCGCAACGTCTGAACACAAAAGTAACGCCGGAGTCAATAAAACGCTGATGAACTCGAACGTCTGCGTAGGAGTGGACGTTACATTCTTCTCTTCAAACTCTTCTTGTAGAAACTTAACCGCAAAATCAAACGGAATCGCACAGATGACGAACGACTCGTAATCTGAGTTTATTATTGATTTCAAAACGCGATAGTGCTCCATAGAAGTGCTGAGAAAGTAGTCAACAATGGATCTCGTTTTTTTCTTTTTTCGAGACAACACTTCTTCGTACAATTCGCGTTTTGAAACAAAGTGAAAGTCGATCGCGTTTACCGACTCTTCTTCCGAGAGTTCTTCGCGACATGTTTCTTCAAAGTATTCGTTCGCGATGACGCAAATGCGGGTCCACGACGGTTCCATCGCGCGTAAAGTTTTTGCCAGTGAAAGGATGGGAAGCACGTCGCCGCTCGATCCGTTCACACAACTCAAAACTATAACTTTAGTTCGTTTGGCAAAGCAACCTTTCTTTGTATCGAGAGTCACAATATCCTCGCTAAAGTTACATCCATCGCTGTAATCGCTCGTTTTCGTTCCGTTGTCGTGCTTTGTGAGACCAGGAGTAGTAGTAGGAGTAGTAGCAGCAGCAGCAAACATTTATTCGAAAGGAGAGATCTTTTCTTTTTCTTTTTTGTCATACGAGTATTTTAGGCGTTTTTTTGGCAACGAGCGTTGTAACGACCCGATTCTTCTTAACCCCTACCGTTCGAATGCGTGACTTTATTATCATCCGTCGTCGTCGTATGGCATACTTTCGGTAAAATATTACGATGCAGCAATTCAAATCTAACATCCACAAAACGACGCGCACATAAACTCACATCACGATGGGGCAAAATACCGTTCGGAGATGTCTGTTTACAATGCGAAACAGCGCACACAGGAGAGCGTACGCGACAAACAGAGACAGTAAAGACAATAATTCTACCTCTTCGACGAAGAAAATATACTCTCTCATAGATAAGTACGCCGCGCTTCCGAGCAGCAACGTCGAGAATATCGTCGATATAACGAAAATGAAAAGGAAACTTCAAAACTTAGACGCGATTATTGCAGCGCACGTCGTCACGCATCCAAACAGTCAACTCTCACACGGCAACCAAACAGAGGAATTCGGGAACAACGACAGGTTGCACCAGTTAACTGTCAACGAACGAGAAATCACGGACGCGTTCAAGATTCGTAACTTAGCGCGCGCGTTTCGAAATCGCGGACATCTGGTCGCTAAGCTAGACCCACTCGGGAGAAACTTAGGCCAAGTGACGAGAGGCAGCGAAACCGACGCGAAGACGAGAACGTCCGTCCCTACCGATGGAGTCGATTTAGCAAAGTTGATGAAAGACTTCGACAAAAATAGACTAAGAGACGATACGACGGGAAGGAAGCTCAATTTGAACGAGTATCTCGGTTTATCGGACAGAAATGAAGACAGAGAATTTTACGTGGGCGATGATTTAGCGACTTTCGATAAAGCACATAACGGCAAGTTACGGTGGAAAGCGAAGGATATTCTCGGACGCCTACGAAGCACGTACAGCGGCACGTTCGCCGTGGAGTATACGCATCTCACATCCGCGACGAAGAAAACGTGGTTGCGCAAGCGCTTAGAGCCAGAACACGCGATGCAAACGACGAAAGACCAGAAGATTAAAATCATGAAACGTTTGACAGTCGCGGATGCATTTGAGGAGTATTTAGCGGAAGCGTTTCCATCCGCCAAGCGATTCGGTTTGGAAGGCGCCGAAGGTGTCGTGCCAGGTTTAGTTTCGCTCGTAGAACGCGCGTCGGAACAGAAGTGTGAATCCATAGTATTAGGAATGGCGCATCGCGGAAGATTGAATGTGCTTTCAAATATATTTCAAAAGCCTTTCGGAGCGATCGTATCAGAGTTGAAGGATGACAAAGAATCCTTCATGGTAGGCGACGTGCGCTATCATCTCGGCTTGAAATCAAAAGTGCAAGTGCCGATGCGCGACTTGACCGATATCGAAGATTCTAAGGAGGAAATGAAGAGCAAGAAAAGCTCACGATCGATCGAACTCGAAATTTTGCCGAACCCGAGTCATTTGGAAATGGTCAACGCCGTCGTCACCGGCGTCGCTCGCGGTAAACAGTTTAAAATTTCACCACATACGAATGGACATGGTGATAACGCGCGCAATAAAGTTATCCCGTTAATCATACACGGCGACGCTTCATTCTCTGGTTTAGGTCAGAATCCCGAAGTTATGACTTTGCAAACACTCTTCGACTACACCACGGGAGGCACGATACATGTCATCATCAACAATCAGATTGGATTTACAACTTTACCGAGAAGAGCGAGGAGTTCTCCACATCCTTCCGACGTATCGAAAGGGTTTAACACGCCAATATTTCACGTCAACGCGGATGATCCCGAAGCTATAAAGAACGCGATGGACATCGCTATCGATTACCGACAAAAGTTTAATACGGATGTCGTCGTCGATGTGGTATGTTACCGTAGGTTCGGTCACAACGAATTAGACGACCCTAGCGTTACCTTGCCAGTTACGCAGAAACTCATCGAGAAAAGGCCTCGCGTATCCGAGATATACGCAAATAAATTGATTGAAGAAGGTGTCATTGATGAAACAGATGTACTTCGTTGGAAACGAACCGTATTAAACGAATTGAAGAAGCAATCGGAAGAGGAGAAGAGCTTTGCAAAAAACACGAGCAATTGGGTGCAAAACGTGTTTCGCGACTACTCTGCTGTCGGTGGTGGTGGTGGCGTTTTAGGCGCCGAAGCGAAGAACATTACCACTGGTACCGGGATTCCGAGGCAAATGATGCAATTTATATTGGATCATTTAAGCAAAGTTAGCGCAAACAATGAAAATTTTGCTCTCCATCCGAGAATCGAGAAACTCTTACAGTACAGGCAAAGAGCGATGGAAGGAAAAACCGGCATAGATTGGGCATTGGCTGAGCACGTTGCGTTTGCATCGTTCGTTTTAGCCGGAAAGCACGTGCGTTTGTCTGGTCAAGATTGCGAACGAGGAACGTTCAATCAGCGTCATTCGGTGATTTTTTGCTGCGAGACGGGAAGGGGAGTAAACAAAATCAACGAAATGGTAACGAGTATTGACGACCACAGCAATGTACACACATCATCGTCGCGAGAAAGCAGTGCTGCGTGGTTTATTGCAGCCAATTCTCCTTTATCCGAACACGCTGTTTTAGGTTTTGAATATGGATTTTCCGTGGAGAGCGAGAATGAAGCGGTGACGATTTGGGAGGCGCAATTTGGAGATTTCGCGAATAACGCGCAGGTAATCATCGACCAGTTCTTATTAACTGGTGAAGAAAGATGGGGACAGCAAAGTAATCTGATAGTGTTGCTTCCTCATGGATACGAAGGACAAGGACCTGATCACTCCACCGCCCGAATCGAACGATTCCTCCAGATGACCAACGACGATGGCGACTCTCTTCCCGGTTCATCATCATTCGATCGCGCGCTCATGGACAAGATTTTCAAAGCCGTCTCCACGGATGCGAACGACTCGCGCAATGGTAAAGTGGTCAATTTAGAAGTGCTCAGAGAAACGTTTTCAAAGAATGATGACGAGAAAACCTCATCTTCTCCGAGCGCGGAGGACACGGAAACGAGCGAGAACGACGAGAGAAGTCAAAGCGTTGGCTTGTTTTCAGACATACAAGCATACTTTGGAGACCGAAAAGAGGTCACTCGAAGAGAATGGGATAGGTTTGCGAAACGTTTAGCGAGAGCCTCCGCAACGTCTCGCGCAAACTTTTTACTGTTACAACCAACGACGCCGGCGCAATACTTCCACGCTTTGCGCAGACAGTCTTTGATGAATAACTCAAACAGAAAGCCACTCGTTATCATCACTCCAAAGTATCTGTTGCACCACAGAAGATGTCAAAGTCTTTTAGAAGATTTTGACGAACGCTCGAGCTTTCGCCGCGTCATATGTGATGGCGATGCCGGCGATCAGCTTTTCAACGACGACGATAACACGAGCATAGCGCAAAAACAAGGCGACGAAATAAGAAAAGTTCTATTGTGTTCGGGGAAGATTTGGTACGATTTGAGCAGGCACAGAACGGCGAACAAAATCGACGACGTGATTTTAGTGCGCTTAGAGCAGATATTCCCGTTTCCGTACGACGCATTGGCGCGACGTTTGACCCGCTTTCCTAACGCAAAATTGTGTTGGGTCCAAGAAGAGCCGAAGAATATGGGCGCTTGGAGTTACATTAAAGACAGAGTAAAGACTACAGAAAGGGCGAGTTCAAGTGGTGCCGAATGGATGAGAGATATCTCGTACGTTGGCCGCTCGCCAGCCGCGAGTCCAGCGACTGGTTCACAAAGCGTTCATTTGAAGGAAGCGGAGGAAATCGTTCGCGAAGCCTTCAAATGATTGATTTTCTCCCCTCGATGTCTATGCCTGCATTCACGCGCTTTTCTTTGCGAGACGCGTCTTCATTCCATTAACGTTTCCTGCGCAAAGTCAGCGATTGTATAAAAGTATAGTACCCGCGAAATAT
>ENA-UOXV01002918-UOXV01002918.1-marine-metagenome-genome-assembly--contig:-NODE-2918-length-21692-cov-6.558164_pt1 | contig 21692 bp, 26 predicted proteins | sample MGYA00238165_ERZ766961 | MGnify/ENA primary metagenome ERZ766961 (study PRJEB28924, sample SAMN03173240) | marine metagenome | biome: Marine; feature: Water; material: Subsurface seawater | place: North...
TATTTATTTAATTCTGTTAATAATGGTAATTTAATGCCATAAATATTTTCAACTATCTTTATTTTTTTTATGACTGGTCCAATTAATGATACTATTTTGTCAATTTCTTTATAGTGTAATTTATACTTATGTGTTTTTTGGAATGTTAAAATAGCAGTAAAATTAGATAATTCTGAATGTTCCTCCGTCGAATCACTTAGTCTATTAACTAGATTTTTATCGTCTCCTTCAACATAACCATATTTAGTTTTATTTTTCCAGTCTGAATTATTTTTAAGGTAGAAGTTTTCCATATTTATTGATATTATTGATATTATAAATAATAATTTATAATTCAATTTTATATTTGTCTCATTTTAAATCTTCAAGGGTGTAAAAATATTGATTTAACTAATTTTTATTAATGAATATTGAAAACAGATTTGAACAAAGCGATAGTATAGTAAAAAATATAATATATACATTTTTAGAAAGGTCCGAAATGGGGAAGAATAAATATAATACAGATTTAGATAGAACTGATTTAGAAATATTGGATTGGATTCAACACACCCAAGAAGAACACATGGATGCAATACTATATCTTGAAAAATTGAAAACTTATTATAAAAGTAAAAAACAATAAAAGTAAAAAATAATAAAACTATTTTAGTATTTAAATTTTTATATTATTTACATTATAATGAAAAAAAAAAAATTATTTTTACTTTTTTTTTGTTATATATTCAAATATTATATTTATAATAGACGTCCTAAAAATATTAAAGATTTTTTATTAATGATTCCATTTTTAAAACATAAAATTAAATTAAAACTGAAAGAAAATACACAAGTTTTAGAAAAAGAATTAAAAACAAATTACAATTATTTAACATATTTACCAACAAACTCTAATTCTATTTTGGAATTAGAAAATAAGATGAACAAAATGGTGTGTGAAGAATATGATAAAAATAAAATTTCGGGCATAGTATATTTGGGTTCCGATAACCATAACAATAAGTTACTAACTATTTTTAGTAAATTTATGTATTCTAATCCTTTACACCCCGATTTATATCCAAAAATCAGAAATATGGAAATCGATATAATAAACATATGTAAAAATTTATATAATGGTAATGATAATTGCTGTGGTAATATAACTTATGGAGGAACTGAAAGTATCTTATTAGCATGTGTAACATATAGGGATTATTTCAAAGATTTAAAAGATATAACTAACCCCAATATAATTTGTTTTAAAACCGTTCATCCAGCATTTTTAAAGGCTGGGCATTATTTTAATATAAAAATGATATTAGTAGAAAATTTAGCACAAATGAAAAGAACTATTAATTATAATACAATATGTATTGTTGGTTCGGCGCCGGAATATTCATATGGAATAATCGACCCCATAAAAGAAATGTCTAATTTAGCAAAAAAGAATTCTATTGGATTTCATGTTGATGCATGTATGGGGGGGTTTTTATTACCTTTTATAGACAAATATAAATATATTAATTTTCAATTAGATGGCATTACATCTATTTCGATGGATACTCATAAATACGGTTATAGTTTTAAGGGTTCGTCAGTATTGTTATTTTCGCATTACAAATACAAATACTTCCAACATTATATAAATAAAGATTGGTGTGGTGGAATCTACGGAACACCAACAATAATGGGTTCAAAAAATGGTGGGTTAATAGCAACGACATGGGCCAGTTTATTATTAATAGGAAAGAATAAATATGTAGATTACTCAAATAATATAAGGAATAACTTATTATATATAAAAAAAAACTTGAACGATGAAATAGAAATAATAAATGATCCCGATTTAAATATTATTGCTTTTAAATATAAAGATTCAAAAATATATTATCTTATTGATATATTAAAAAAAAAAGGTTGGAATTTGACGATACTTCAAAATCCACCAGCATTCCATTTATGTTTAACAAATCTTCATAATAGAAATATATGCAAACAATTTGTTGATGATATTAATAATAATATAGCCAAATTAGATGATAATAAGGAAATTGGTGGAACACTATCATTATATGGTTCTTCACAAAAATTAGAAAATTCAATATTTATTGGTGAAATTATAAATAATTACATATATTTATTATCTCAAAATTCCATATCATTAAAATATTCTAAAAATAAGTAATTTAAAATATAAATTATATTTAAAAAAAATTATATGTAATATAATATAATGAATAAACCTTATCCATCAAAAAGATATATAATAGTAAAATCAATATATAAGTTATTTTTTTCAAAATAATATAGTTTATATTTTTTTATATTAAATTAATATGGAATTATCAAAACAAAAAAAAATATTAGAAATTAATAGACGAACCGATATAACCAATGAAGAAAAACAAAAATTAATTAATAATATAGTATTACCTAAAATTATTAATGAAAAGAATACTGATATAAACTGCAATCATTATACTACAAATTGTTTAATAATGTGTGATATTTGCTTTAAATTTTATAAATGTAGAATATGTCATGATGAAAATGATAATCATAAACTTAATAAATATACTATAAAAAATATGAAATGTGAATTATGTGGTTCAATTCAAGAATGTTCTAATAAATGTATTAATTGTAATAAAGAAATGGCGGAATATTATTGTAATATATGTCATTTATTTGATTCTTATAAAGGTCGGGTGCTTAATCATTGTGAAAAATGTAATATTTGTAGAATAGGTAAAAATAAACATTGTGATGCATGCAATATGTGTTTTAATGAATCAAATTTTGATAATCATATTTGTGTGCCTAAAAATAGATATGAAGATAACTGTTCAATATGTACCGAAGAATTAAAAAATAGTAGAGAACCCACAAGGCCATTAAAATGTAGTCATGTGGCACATAACAAATGTTTTGAAAAATATATTAATAGTGGAAATTATCGATGTCCAATATGTAGGAAAAGTATAATTAATATGGAATTGCAATGGGATTTAATTGATGATTATATGAAAAGTATAGTAACACCACCAGAAATATATGGATATAAAGTTAATATTTTTTGTAATGATTGTCAGGAGAAAAGCGTTACCGATTATCATTATGTTTATAATAAATGTATTAATTGTAATAGTTGGAATACTGATATATTAGAAATACTTAAATAGATAAAAAATAATATACTATAATTAATTTATTAATTTTATGAATTATGAAAAATATTTTGCATTCGGCTATTTACAACTATTTGATTTCTAATACTGAATTTTATAATAAATTATTTAATGCAAATACCTTTGGTATTTATATATGTATTAAATTTATTGATAATAATAATATTTTAAATAAATCTTTAATATATTTGGGAGCATGGTCTAGATATTATAAAGAATTGTCAGATTTAGAAAAAAATAATTACTTGAATAATTATATATATTATATAATTGATAAACTATTTGAAAAGGATATAATGAAAATTAATCGATTTATTAAGATGGAAATATATTTTATGAAATTGCCATTACAAAAAATTTATTTACATGATGGTTCATTTATAAATAAACAAAAATTTAATGAAGGTGATTATAATGTTATACTAAATAATGGAAATGATAAAGCCGTCTATATTAAAAATATTGAAATTATATCATCTTGGGATAAATTAAGAGAAAAAAATCAGATATTTTTTAATAATAAGAGCACTATATATGGATTTAATAGCAATTTACATGATTTTAAAATGATAAATATAATAAATAAAATTTATTTTAATGAAATGAAAAAGTATTTTATAAGAAATTTTATATTTGATAATAAAAATTATTTTAAAATAAAGAATAATGTATCATTAGAAAATCTTATAAAAATAAATAGTATAATTGATATCTATAATTTATTTAAAATAGAAATAAATGATAGATGTTTTAAGAAAATAGTAAAAATAATTAACTTTTATAAAAAAAAAATAAAGGTAACCAATTTATTATACTATAAAGATATATTACCAATATTACTTACACTATTATATAAAGTTAATAATAAAATTAATAATAATGATAATTATGATAATTGTGAATTTATACAAACTATTTCAAATTTTTTATATACAAATATATACCAATATAATAATACTTTAGAAATATGCACTATTTTGAATATATGTGCTCCTATAAAGCACTTTCTGATTAAAACGCAAAAACAACGATATAAAAAATTATATGAAGAAGCTAATAATAATAAATTTAATATAAGAAAATATAATATAGAAATAAAATTTTTAGATAGTTTAAAAAAAAAATGGAAAAATACTATAAATATTCAACAGCATATGAATTTATTATATAATCAACTATGTTGTATAAAAATAGATGAAACGTATTCAGTTAGCCAACTTATTGTATTATTTGAAATATATACTATATTTTTACAATATAATGACATATTACAATTAAATAAATATAAAATATATGATTCAATAGCATTATGTTTTTACTTGCTACATAAAACAAATATAAATTTTGAATTATTAGATAACGATTATTTATCTAAATATGTTAATTGTATTAATAATTATATCAACTATAATTAACTAAAAATATTAACTGTAAATAAAAAAATAAAATAATATATTAATGAAAATAATATTAATTTTTTTGTTATTATTATTACTTTATATTATATGTGGATTGAATAATAAATATAAAGAATTTTTTGGTTCTGGTTATGGTTCTTTTGTAGGAACGCCAGATTTTAAATTACCGAATTTAGGGAATTTTGGGAATTTTAATTTTAATTGGAATAAGTGTGGTGATTGTGAACCAGATCAATATTGTTATAATCCAGGCATTTTCGGTTCTTGTCAACCATGTAATGAGAGACTAAATAAAAACACATATTGTGATGAATGTCCTTGTTTAACTACAACAAATAATCCTACAACAGTTCCGGCGACAACAGTTCCGGCGACAACAGTTCCGGCGACAACATATGGATGTATATTTGGAGATTGTATTACAAAGGGTGATGGTAAATTTATTATAAGATATAATAAAAATGGAACTTTAAAGGATGAACCTATAGAAACGTGTGATACTAATATAATATATAAAAAATGTTGTAATTGATAAAAATTTTCTTTTATAATTATATGTCTAATATTTTAAAATATATTCCATCCGCAATAAATAAACTTCATCGTAATATACTTCCGATAAAAGGGAAAGGTAGTTATATTTATACAAAAGAAAATGTCAAATATTTAGATTTTACATCCGGTATAGGTGCTCTAAGCACAGGTCATAGCCATCCATATATTATAAATAAAGTAAAAAAACAAATAGATAATATTGTACACGCTCCACAGCAAGTATTTCAATCGCATGTTCCACAAATAGAATTTACACAAAAATTATTAAATATTATGCCATGCGAATCACTAAATAATGTATTTTATGTTTCAAGCGGCTCAGAGGCAACTGATAATGCTATAAAAATTGCTAGAAAATATACACAAAAAACTAATATTATAGCATTAAATCGCGGATTTCATGGAAGAACATTAGGTGCTTTGTCTGTAACAAGTTCTAATTTAAATTGTAAATTACATAGTCAACCATTAATTCCAGGTATATATTTTTGTGAAACATTTACAGAAAAATCAATAAATAACATACTAGAATATCAGAGTTCCCCAGATGATACCGCCGCAGTTATTGTTGAATCTGTTCAGGGAGAAGGTGGTATAAATTCGGTTCCATCTACGTTTCTTCAATATGTCAAAAATATATGTGAACAAAATAATATACTTTTTATTGCTGATGAAGTTCAGTGCGGGTCTGGACGAACTGGTACATGGTGGAATATAGAACAAAAAAATGTGGACCCGGATATTATGACATTTGGTAAAGGAATCGCAAGTGGGTTTCCTATTGCTGGCGTAGTTGCGAATGAAAATATAATGAATAATTTAGGAAAAGGTTATTTAGGCGGGACTTATGGTGGAAATGCGTTAGTATCATGTGCGGCGGAGGCAACAATAGATGTAATAAAAAATGAAAAATTATTATTAAATACTAAAGTATATGGTAATATATTAAACACAGAGTTATCACTAATACCCGAAATAAAAGAAATACGACAATATGGTCTTATGATTGCGTTTGATTTTTATAATCATAATCCAATTGAAATTGTAAATAAATTAAGAGAAAATAATGTACTTGTATTATTGGCAGGTAATAAAAATCAATACATAAGAATATTACCAGCATTAAATATAAGTCGTGAAGAAGTGCATAATTTTATAAATGCACTAAAATTGACATTAAATTGATTAAATTGTTTACAACAATTCTTTTATCATATATGTATTTTCTTTAATATATCCAAGTTTTTTATAATATTCTCGAACTCCAATTCCTGAAATAACGGTGATTTTATTTATTTTATTTTCTTTAGTAATTTTTTCAGCATGTTTCATGAGTCTTTTTCCAAATCCATAATGTTGGGGTTTTCCATTATTTTCAGATATATCATGTTCAACCAGTTGACCATAAACATGTAATTCTCTAACAAGCGCACTATTATTTAATTCCGGAAAACATATATCTTTAAGGTTTTTAGTATTAATTCGCAATCTTAAAAATCCATATAAATATTTTTCATCTGGACTTTCATAACTTATAAAATATTCTGTTCCATTATTTGCTTCATATTCTCGCACACATAGTATAGCGATACTTAAATCAACTTTATTACATTTAACTTCTCTACATCTTATGCAATTACAAACATAACCCTTTTTTATAAATAGTTCATGTATATCCTGTCTCAAGTTTCCCTTTTTATGACCACCATAAATTTCTGTAGATGGAATGTCTCTGATAACCCTATTAAACCGTATCCATTTTAATGCTTTCAGTTTTACGTGTATAAGTAAATTTATTAATTTATCACCATTATCTTCTTCCGCATAAGGTTTATAATCGCCATTATCATACCACTCTTTAATTTTAGTCCAACGAGTTGTCATTGTTGGATATATTTTCCATTGGTCTGCCTGAATATTTTTATTTTTAAGATTATATTTCATATATAAATCTGGTGTATTATCTAACTTTATATCTATTATATAATTTATACAATTGTAACAGAACAAGTATGTAAATATAGATATATATTTATTTAGTGTAAATTTGAATACAATAATTGTAGTAAATAATGCAATTATAAAACCTATAAGATTATAATATTGTTCATCTATTTTCTTTGTTTCCGCGGCTTCCATATTAGTTATATCACAATCAAGTAATTCGTCGAACATTTCTTTATCTTGTTCCAATGAACTTCCTGGTAAGTCTGGCATTAAATGTATATCTACTTTGCCGGCATTATTTTTCCACAAACGAAGAGCATTTTCGGCATCTTCTACGGTACTTTCTCTATTAATAAATTCCAAAACATTATTATCAATATGTTGAACACCTAATTGAATTCTCGTAACACCCAATTTTCTCAAATGAATGATTTCTTTTTTAGTTATACAATCTGGTCGTGTTTCAATAGTTAATCCAATAATACGACACTTGGCTTTTTCATTAATCAATATTTCATTTTCTAATGATAATTTAGTTCTATTTTTAACTGAATTAAATATATTAGCCGCATAATAAAGGTCTCGACAAAATTCTTCTCTATATTCTTTTGGATAATGTGACCAGGTTCCGCCAAGTATAAATAATTCTATTTTATCGACAATATGACCACACATTTGTAGTGTATTTGCGCGGTCATTAAATTGTCTTTCTGCATCAAATCCGCAAGCATTGGCACGTAATACAGCCGGTTCGGAATAAATATAACTTCTTGGTTGTGCCTGCATATTATTATCTTTATGAGCAGGTTCATCAGGACAATAAGCGCAATTTTTGCCACATGAAAAAGATTGTTTAACTTTTTTACCATTTTTTGTGTATTCTGGAAATGGGCTTGTCAATACTGTTATGTTAAGAATACCAGAATGACTTTTACCTATTTTTCTTTTAGCATAAAATTCAAACGATTGTGTATTAGATACTATACGTATATTATTTTTATATAAATAATATAACATTGAAAATTGAAATATAATAAAATAAGATAGAAAATTACTAGAATTATTCATACATTTTAACATAAATGTGAAACATATTAAAACACAAATTAAAATAATATACTCTGTATTATGAACTAATTTATTAAACTTACCCTCATTTTTCATTTCGTTAAAAATGAAATTTAGTTGCACTTTACTTGGCGATAATTTATATTTTCTTTTCAAAGAATTATATTTTTTATCATATTCTTGTCTATTTTTATAATCACACGATGCTAATTCATATATAAAATCTTTAAGTTTTGTTTCGTCTTGATTTTTCAATACATTTTTTTTTTGTTCTTCATATGAAAGAATAACTCCTCTCTTTTTTTCTAGTTCTTCTATATCCATAATTAAGTATTAATAGTAAATAATTAATAATTTCTTAATAAAAAAAATTCAAATTTTAATTTTTTTATATTATAAAGTTCTATAATTATTCTAAAATAATAGTTACAGTCATAAATTCATTTCCATTATTTAATCGCATAGTTTCTGATATTATTAAAAAATATAATCGAAACATATGATAAATATAACTATTATCTTGCAAATAGGTATCAATAAATTTTTCTTTATTGTGATGTAAATTATTTAACCACATTTCTACTGTATTAGAATAATTCGTACCATTTAAAACTTGTTTATATTTTATTTTTAAATTTTCTAGTTTTATATTATTTAATAAATTTACTGATGGTAATATATAGGTGCTATTTTTATTGAAAAGATTATTTAATAAATATGTATTATTTATTACAATAGTATTTTCTCGATGACCTATATATTGAATAAATATGAATCCATCGTCGGTTAATAATTTTTTATAATTAGATAATATTTTTTCATAATTATTATTTACATTAAATTCCTCCATACTAATAATTGCAGAATAAGTGTGATTTTTTATAGCATTACGATTAATGTAAATTTTAATATTCTTTATGCCTAAACTATTCATGTAGTTTACACACTGAACATTATGAGAATATCCAATAAAATTTAATTTTGGATATTTTTCTGCTAAATATTTTATTACACATCCATTTTTTATATCTGTATCTAAAATATATGAATTTTCACTTAATTCACTTAATATAAGTTTTTTTTCAATATTAACTAATGTATTTTTTTCACTATTACTTAATTCATATAATTGTAGATTTGTCCAATTTGTACCAAAAGTATATTTTAATGGTCCTAAAAATACATTAGAATATTCAAAATTTTTGAATACATTTAAAAATTTTAATGAAAATTCTATAGGTTCTGCTTTTTGCAAATCATCTAATATTTTAAATTCTTTAGAAGGATGATGATATCTTTTAAAATAATATAGGTCATATGTTAATATTATATTAATAAAAAAACGTAAAATAAAATTTGGTATATATGGTAATATATGATTATAAAACATTATTAATAAAACGTAATTATTCTTTATATGAAAAAAATTAAAAAATGTTACATTTTATAATATCTTTGTATCAGTTTTTTGTATTACTTTATTCTTCTATTATATTATCATTAATAAATCTATACTTATTATTATCTCCATATACACCATTATTATTTTGGTCAGTTATTTCTGCAAAACTTTTATACTTATCCTTATTTAAATCGTTAAGGGTTTGATAGTGAATTCTAATAAACCTAGTATTCGGTAGTAATTCGTAATCTTCAAAAAATAAAAGAGCCCCATAACCTGGGCCAGTAGGTAACTCGTAGTTTGCTCTTCTATCTTCGATCAACTGGTATCTACCCATTAGGCGTGCTGTAAAATCTGGTTCTATTTGAACATATAAATTTAATGCATTGGGATAATTTGAATCATTTGGTCTATGAAGACTATATGGAATTTTTGGAGAATTTCCGGCTTGAAGCTCGGTGACGGCCCCGGGCGGCGGCATGGGGTTTGTTGGGACCGTTCCATCTCCATATTGCGTGTGCCAACTATTACTTGAATTAGTAAAATCTGAACCAGTAGAAGATAAAACCTCTATTTCATTATTATTTCGTATTTGTTTTGCAAAATTATATTCTCTTAAAACATTGGATTCTCTATATTTTATAGTTAAATTTTCTTTAAAAATTAACCTATAATTTATCTGACAATTTTACTAATAAAGCGCCAGATTGGGGTTCTAGTTTACATCGTTTACCTATTTTAAATTCATTATTTGGAAAACATGTGGCCCAAGAACTATACAAAACATTCACATTACCGGGATATAACACTCCATTTTGAATATAACGTGTAGCTCTTAATTGACTCTTTACACTTTGGCATATATGAGTTGATGCACTATAACGTTCATTAGTATTCATACAATTAAATAATAACATTCCAATTAAAATACATACTAAACTAATAATTACTAAATCTAAATTAACATTTTTCATAAATTTACATTTTTCATAAATTTACCAGCCATTGATATAATAATTATAGAAAAAAATATAAAACAAAATAAATCAAATCAAATCAAATCAAATCAAATCAAATCAAATAAAATAAAATAAAATATAAATATAAATATAAATATAAAACAAAATAAATCAAATAAAATATAAATATAAAATAAATTAATATTAATATTAATATAAATATTATCTGGTTAAGTTTGATAACCATCTCAACCTAGGCTATTAAATTGGTTGGTAGATGTCTACGCTACCACAGTCTCCCCGGTTGAGGTGCTGGTAGGGTAGGGTTCCAACTGCCACGATACTTCGTTAAGATCGGATGGACGCACACCCTGTTCTCTCTCTTGCCCACCCAGTTCTGTTTTACCACGGATCTGGTAAGTGGCATTATTGAACGTAATTCCACTCGTGGCGTTTCTCTCGTCTTCTGTCAAATCATTCGCCCATGCATAAAAAGCATCTTCTAAACTTCTATAATTAAGGAACTTAGGTATTGCTTCACCACTGGCCGGGTAACTTTCTAAATATCCATCCTCTTGATTCCCCAATTTTTTACCATGTGCAATAAAATCATGACATGTGCTTTGGCGCCATTCGTTATTAATTACTTTGTATTTTTTTCCTATAGTGCAAACAGAATTTGGGAAGCTTGGCGAACAATTATTAAATGTAGTTTTTGCTTCACATCTAACTCCGCCTACAGCATCAATATTTGTAGGACAATTATTATTTTGAGAACCCAGAAGAACAGTACCACTTAATTCACTTATATTTTCCTGAAAATTTTCGTTTGTTCTATACCGTTCATTATTATTCATACAGTTCATTAATAATATACCTATTAACATACATACTAAAACAAGAATTACTAAATCTAAATTAACATTTTTCATAAATTTACCAGCCATTGATATAATAACTATAGAAAATAAAATAAAATAAAATAAAAATTAAATATTATTATATTAATGAATAACTATATAACAATAGCAAAAAAATATTTCGATAAATTTATAATATATTTTTATATATTTATAGTTTTATTTGGATTATATCATTTATTAAATTTAGTTAACAGTTTTGATGTAAGTAGTTCAAAAGGTTTTGTATATATGAATATATTTATATTTACTACTTTTATGGTACTTACATTTATTGCAATTTTTAACACTGGTCAAAAAATTAGAAATTTAAATAATTAAATAATTAAATAATTAAATAATTAAAATTACAAAATTTTAATATGTTTTCCGCAAAATAAAGAATTTTCTTTATGTTTATTTTTACACTGATATTGTTTTTTTATAATTGCTTTACAATTTTTTTCATTAAAAAACTCTTTATATTTTTCATTATCGGTTTTAATATATTCAATAAAAATATTATAATTTTTATGTATGTCTTTTATAGGTATACAATTAATAGAATTTTTTAAATAACCGCCATGTTGTCGGCAAAAAGGACAATTTCTATATAATTTTTTATTATCTAAATCATTTTTATAAACTTTAAATATACATTCATAATGAAATTTATGTTTGCATTCTAAAATTTCAATAATATCATCTTCTTTAAATGCGTCATAACAAATAGGACATTCATTCATATTATTTATAATTATAAATATTTCTATCTATAAATAAAAAAATATTATAGATTATAGATTTATGATAAATGAATCTAATAGATTTATAATACATAGACCCGATAGCATAGATTTAAAAAAAATTACATTTAAAAAAAATATATCTTTTTCTAAAGATTTATTTAAAAAATCTATTAAATATAATCAAAACAATTTATTTATACAAACACCCGTATTATATATACCTTTTGATATTAATAATTATAATAAATTGGATATATCATTTTTAAATTTAGATAAAGACATGGAAATTAAATTATTTTATGATTTAGTAAATTCTATATCAAATAAAATATTAAACCTAAAATCTTTAAAAGACAAAATATTTATAAGTTCAATAAAAAGTAAAAATTCAATTTTTCCAGAAAGATTACGATTAAATATAATAGATAGAAAAATAATTAAACTATACAATGAATCTAAAGAACAAATAACTTTTAATGAATTAAAAAATAAAACATATGCAAAATTTATTATTTGTCCGAAAGATATATGGATTACTAATAACAAATTTGGAATTAATTGGAATATAATACAAATAAAACTGTATTTTAGAACTGATTATTTTCCTAAAGAATTTATTTTTTTAGAAGATGATACTAATATTAATAATAATAATATTTATGAGAAATATTTTAAAATGTTAAAAAGGGGTGTTCCTAAAGATGCTGTAAAACAAAAATTATTATTAGATAATTTAGACCCATCTATAATAGATAAACCTAAATTATTTAATACAAAAAAAAACTTAAATAAAAATAATTCTAAAAATAATTCATTATTATCAGAAATTAAACTTGGTATAAAATTAAAAGCAACAGCACCTAATAAAGAAAACGATAAATCTAAAATAAAATATGAAAATAGTTTTGCACCATCATTAAATGATATAAGGGGTATATTAAAAAAAATGAAATATATTTAAATTTTTTGTATATTATAACCTGTAAATCCTCCAAGTAATGCTCCACTTAATGTAACTGTACTACCTATTTTAGCCCCTAATAATACACTTATTGGTGATAAAATCAAACTTCCTAATACACCACCAATTATAATAGATTTATAATTAAAATAATAACTATTTGCAATTTCTAAATCTTTTAAACCATGTTGAACAGTCATTGCCGTATTTTCTATATTATCTTCGATTCTATTTAAAGTATCTTGTTGATTTGTTATATAAGATAATAAATTTTGTTGAATTATAGACATGTCTATTAAATCTCGCTTTATAGTTTCGTCTTCATATATATCTGGCTGTAATAAAGGGTCCATTTCTGTTTGAATTAATAATTGAGTCATATAATAGTTATATATTATAATTAATTTTCTTTAATAATTTTGAACGAGGTATCATTTTCTATAACTAATACTTGTACTTTTCTAAGTTCTCTATCATTATCACAATTTAATTTGCCAAATGCACGTGACATACCTATATCAGTGCGCCATAAGCGATTATTACACGCTGAATTAATACTTTTTCCATACATAAATTGTGGAGAATGACCAACAATCATCCCTTTGATTGCATTATTTACATTTCTTTTATTTTTTATATTTAATACATTTAATGTTTCCATAAATTCTTGTGTGCTTCGTGTTTCGTCCCAATCACCCAAATCACTAAATACTCTTGTCCAAAAAGGAGACATATCTTCATCATCATTGTGATATACATGTTTTATATAATTAGAAGTTTTGGGGTCACAGTCTCCTTCTAACCAACACTTTACATAATAATTAATGTCATGTAATGCAAAATTTTGGGCACATTTTAGTGAAATACCACCATGAACAAATAGCCAACTTCCAACTTGTAAAACAGAATATCTAGAATTGGCTAATTTTTTTGATACAAGTCCACCGGGTTGAAATGCCTTTTTTCTTGAATTATAACCATATGGAACTGATGAGTCATTATTATAGGGTTCTTTAAAAAAATTACCAAATTCACGAAATTCTTTAGGGCTCACATATCTAAAATCGCCATCAACATTCATTAATTCATGATTCCCTAAAATACTATATACTGCTCCACCAACTTGTTGGGCTTCTTTGTGTAATTTGTCAAATAAACAAATGATTTTTAAATCAGAACCTTCGTCAGAATTTATATCTGGGTCATTTTCTGGACACAAATCGTTTATTGTTTTGCTAGGTCTAACTCTATCAATTTGGTCTCCTAATTGAACTATTACCGTAGTTTTTCCGGTCCATTTGATTTTGTTAATATCTCTTGTAGAATGCGGTATACTATGGTCAATTACATTCGCCAATTTTAATGCTTTTATAGTTGCGACCAAATCTCCATGCAAATCACCTATCGCAACTAATTTTGGAACTTTAGGATAAATATAATTAATAGTATTAATATTTAAATTTTTTATGATTATATTTTTTAATTCTTCGTTTTTATAATAGGTACCACTTTTTAAATTTATATTTAATTGTTTAATAAGTTCAAGTAGTTTTGGTCTTTTATAAGTATCTATTATTCTATTGCTCATATTTACTTAATATAAAATAAATATAAAATAAATAAAATATTTAACGGTATTATTGGAAAAAATTAGATTCTATCATTCTTCTATTTATTTTATTATAATTATCAAATTCGTGTCTATCATTTTTACCTATATTTTCTTGTTTTCTTTTTTCTATTTCCTCTTTTATTTTTTTTTCATTTTCTAGTTTTCTTAATTCAGCATCTGATAATGGAACAAGATTTTCTCGGTGTTTTTTTAATTCATCAACCGTTTTAAAAGTATTGTGATTTGCAGAGATATTATTTGTATTAATAATTTTTGATGTATGGGCTTCTTTATAATCTGTAAATCCATTTCCTGAATAGTTTTCTATTTTATCTATACCCAATTCTTGATTACTATTATCACCACTATATAATGCTTCGGGTGTCTTATATTCTATTATTTCATTATTATTTTTATTTGATTCGGTAAAAGATGAATTAAAAACGTTAATGTTAAAATTATCAGAAAAAACTTCCGATTTTTTAATATCGGTTGTATTATATTCATTTTTTTCCATCCATTCGGAGTAACCATCATCTTCGGGTTTTTGTAATTTATTATCAGTATATATTTTATTAAAAAGATTAACATCAAATCTATCGGTCATATATATATTTTTTTTAGGATTATTATTTTGTTCTTCTCTAAAGGTTTGTGAATTTTTTTTTAATTCATTATAACTTTTTTCTGGTTTTTTTAAATTGAGTTCTTCTAATAAAGATAAATATGCTTTTGTTATTAATTGAAATTTTTGATTATTGCCAGTAGGTCTATCAGGATGATATATTAATGCCAATTTTTTATAGGATAATTTTAGTTGTTTCATAGTAAAATTTTCACTTAATTTAAATAATTTATATGCATTTATATTAGATTTATTAAATTTTTCAAGTTCTTTTTCATATTTTTGTCTACGTATTTTTTGTTGTTCTATAAATTGGCGCTGTTGTTCTTTTTGTTGTTGTTTAAATTGTTCCTCATATTTCGTTTCCAAGGATTCATAATTTTGATATAATTCGTCTTTAGATAATGGGACAAGTTGGTTTCCATATAATTCAGTTTCGTAAGTATCTATATCTTCTAAAAAATTAGATACTGTAATATGTTTATTTTGTGGAATTTTATTGACTAATAATGTTTGTTTTTGTTTTAATGCTGAAACTAATTTTGTATTCCTTATTTTTTCCTTTTTAATTACTCTTTTTAGTTTATTTAATTCATTATGATTCATATTGTATAATATTTTTAAATTGTCAATTTCAGTATTAGATTGATAATTACCCATAAATTAAGAACCTAAATTTTTTTAAAAAAATTTACTTACTTAAATAATTATTAAGGTATAATGTAAAGATGATACACAAAATTACATCTAAAATATTAACACACGATATAACGAATGGAGGTATACGGGCTATGTTATATGGTAACGGTTTAACTAAAGAAGATTTTAATAAACCTTTATAGGAGTTGGCAGTATGCAATTTGATTTAAATCCATGTAATAAACATTTAAGTAAATTGCAAAAATTAACAATAAATAGTTTGACAAAAAATAATATGAATGCATTTGGATTTAATACTATCGTGGTGTCTGATGGAATAACTAATGGTAATTCTGGTATGAAATATAGTTTTCCTTCGAGAGAATTAATAGCAGATTCTATTGAAACAATGATAAATGCGCATCATTATGATGGAATGGTATTAATTCCTGGTTATGATAAAAATTTACCAGCATCTATGATGGTGATGGTAGAATAAATATACCAAGTATTTTAATATATGGAGGAACGATATTACCAGGAAATTATAAAAATAAAAATAAAGATATAGATATTGTAGATGCTTTTCAAAGTTATGGGAAAGTATTAAATAGCGAGATAAATATTAATGAAAGAGAAGAATTATTATCAAAATGTTGTAATATTAATGGTGGTAGTTGTAGTGGAATGTATACATGTAATACTATGGCAATTATTTCTGAAATTATGAGATTTAGTCCTTATATTCTTCTACGAATCCGGCTTCTTCAAAGGATAAAGAGTATGAATGTAACAATATTAATGAAAAGATGACCTATATTATACCAAATAATATTATTCCTAAATCTTATATAACAAAAGAATCATTTTTAAATGCAATTAAAATTACAACTATAATGGGTGGTTCAACAAATGTGGTAATACATCTTTTAGCGATGGCAAAAGAATTTGATATAAATTTATCATTAGAAGATTTTGAAACTATTAATAATAATTATCCTATACTATCTAATCTTAAACCTCATGGTAAATATGTAATATATGATATATATAAAAGTATTGGTGGTTTTCCAGTCATATTAAAATATTTAATTGATAATAAATTAATAAATGGCGACACATATACCTATAATGGTTATACATTAACAGAAAATATTAAAAAGTTAAATGTACCTAATTTAAATTTAAGAAGTTATATTTAATTATTTAATAATAACTTATTATTTTTTGTTTTTAATTGAACATTGCGACTTTCATTAAACTAATTATCTTATCCTTCCTAGATTTTAATTTTTCTTTTATTATGTCTAATTTAGAAAACATAAATGTATCATCTTTATATGTTATTTTTAAATTCGATAATCCTTTCGATGCATTATTAATTTCAATAAGAATTTGTTGACAAAGAGTATTCTCGTCGTTTGTTATATTATCTTTTTCTAATAAGTTGTCTGTTATTTCTATTACACTTTTTATTATTGCATCCAAATCTTTTGCAGTGTTTTCCCGACTATATTCTTTATACCAACGATAAATACCTTGGAATAATGCGGGGGTATCTATTTTTAAAAGTCCATTTTCTATGTATAATTTATCAAATGGTTTTATTTGAGACATCATTTTTAAATTTAAAATAGTATTTTCAACTTGCATACTAAATGTTTCTGTATTCATAATATTATATTATTATATAATTTACATTAATTAACATTAATTTACATTAATTTACATTAATTTACATTAATTGTTTAAAGGGCATTTTTAGCAATTAAAAAATATCCTATAGTTCCAGCAATCATACCAACTATTTTTTTTAATTTCATTTCTTTATATATTTCCAGCCATGCATCAACTTGGTCTTGTGTTGTTAAGTGTTGTAACATGTATGTTGTTTTTGGATATAATTGATAATATACTATATTTATTAATAGTGTAATGACTATAAAGGTGCATATTTTTGACATATTTTTAAGATTTAATAAATGAACAAGTAATACGGCTGATAAAAGGCCTAAAATCATTCCTTGAATATAAATTGCCAATCTTTCATTATGTATTTTTTTATAAATTTCTAATTGTGGTTTATCTAATAATTTTTTAAATTTTTTAAATACAATACTTGTATGTGATGTTATCATACACATAATCATACCACTAATGAGTACACAGCCTATTAAACATGTAGTTACGCAAGTCATTATAATATAATATAAGATAATTAAATAATAAGTTTTTTATTTTATTAATTTAATGAATATAAAAATAAGTAGTTTTAATGTAAGTTTTGTTGTGGGACAACAAAATAAAATATTTGGCAGCGAAGCACATTTTATAAAAAATACAATACAGCGTGAAAAAGGTAACATAAAAACTATTTTTATAAATAGAATTAATTTTATAAAAAAATACATTAACGACAAAAAATTTGGTATGTTATCTATTCAAGAATTAAACAATACTAAAATTGATGCCCAATATATAATTAATAAATTAAAAAAAATAAATAATTCATTAGAATTTTATTTAGATAATATAGAAGTTTCATTTGGAAATCCAACACTAATGATAGTATATAATAACGATATATATGGAAGTATAGTACATAAATATATTTGTGATTCATATGTACCAGAAATCGATAATGTATATGTAAAATATAAATCTAATGCTGGTAAATATTTAAATCCTATAAAAACAAATTCGATACAGAATCTTAAAGGAAGACCAATACAATTTCTTGTAACAAAAAAAAATGAAAAATATTATTTAATGATTAATATTCATGGATGTAATTTTGAAAAATATATTATTAAATATAATAAAGATACTTTTCATATAAATAATGATGCAAGTAAAGTCCATGTAAAAAAAAATGAAATTAAATTTGGTAGAAATATTAAATCAGATGATTATGAAATATTCATGAAAACAAATAAAAGTTTATATAAATTTTACAATAATATAATACAAAATAGATTAAATGAATTTATTAAAATAAAAAAAATTTCTAAAAGTATTAAATTTCATAAAATAATTTTTACTGGAGATACAAATGATCACACAAATTCTTTGTCTGATTTAAGATTAAAAATTAATAATCAAAATATTATATTATCATATAAAGGAAATCCACCTAAATCGTGTTGTTACTATAAATCTTATAATATAAAAACTAAAACAAAAAAATTACAACCGTATAGGTCAACGGCTGATAAAATATTAACGAATTATGAAAATCAATCAATAATAAAAATAGTTAGAAATCAAACTAAAAAATATACTATTAAAAATAAAACAAAAAAAATACCATTTATTAGTGACCATTATGCGGTTGAAGTATATGTAAATCACATTTAATTTCATTTTATTTCTTTCACTTCCTGTATAACCTTTTTAATATCTAAATAAGGTAGTATAGGTTGACACATCCAATAATATCTCTTAAATAATACATCTAATTTGTACTCTTTGGGATATAAATAATCAATATTAGAATATGTAAAAATCGTTTGATATTTTTTAGGAACTAATTCTTTACTTTCAGGTGGCAATATAGATAATAATTGAACTATAGGAGTAACTGGTTTACTTTTTGCAAATTTTATTTTATTTATATTTTCTATATTACTAATATATTTTGATATATCAGATAAAAGTGGGGCATGATTATAATTATATTTCCAATGCCATGATGGTATTTCTGCCATATAATATTTAAACGTCCATAATACTCCATTAACATAATTTTTACATATATTATCTATATCATTTTCATCATATGTATTAAATGCTTTTAGATAATAACGTTTTTTCCAATCTTTAATATGTAAATTATCATTTATTATATACTTTTCTTCATTCATATTTAAAATTGGATAATTATTTAATAATGCCTTTTGTCTTTCAAATTCATCGGTTTCACTTATTTTAAAAAATTTACTGTATTTTAAACGTTTTTTAAACAATGCATTAATAAATGTGTCTTCATTAGAACTTAATTTTTTTAAAAACGCACCTAAAAATTCATGATTTATTTTTTTTTCATTAATTATAGGTTCATTTAAAAATGTGTAAATATCTACATAACTATCTAAAATAATATCCAAACCTTCGTATCTTAAATCTAACCCAAGAATATGAGGTAGGAAATCATTTCCTAAGAAAAAACAAATAAACACATAATCATAAATTATATTTATTAACATTTTATTATCAATTATACCATTACTATTTCTAATTAAATATCGTTCTTTAAAATCTTCTATTAAATTACATTTCAAAATATCAATATCTAAATATAAAAAATCTGAAGTTGGTTTACCAAATTCTAAGGCCTCTCTTAGTAAATATATGTTATTTTGACCACTTATTAGTCCCAACATAATTAAGTCGGCGTCAAGACCATATATTACTGTATTATTATATAAGTTATTATTTTTTATATAATATAAAATTTTATGCTCACCTTCGCCTGGTTCTAAACAATCGCTAAATATTGTTTTTATATTATAAAATATATTATCATTAATAAGTAAATGTTTAATATGTTTGGTTATATGTTCCATGAATTTTGTTCCTGGGGATATGCAATTTTTATCCCAAAATTCGTTATTAATTGGCATTTCTAATTTTTCCTTAATTTTATTAATTTCTTTTTTTTCTAATATAGTTTTAAATCTTCTAAGACGCTGTTGATTCATCTTTGAACATGGGGCGACACCATCAATGGCTATAAATAAAAAATTAGGTTTAGTAATTTCTATTATTCTTTTTAAATAATTCTCAATTTCGAATAACATTTTTTTTTCATATATTTTTTTTTTAGCATGTGTATAATCATCATCTAATACATTACTACAACACGGATGTATAAGACAGTTCATATCAATAAATAAAGATTCAATATTATTTAAATTTTCAGTATCTATAATTGTTTCATCGTATTTTTCAGATATAATTTTAAAAAATAAAGGTATACCCATTTTATAGTATTATAGTATTATAGTATTACGTTATATTGTCATTATGAGTTTAAATAATATTAATAATATAAATATTTATGAATTAATGTTTTCTTCTTCTTCTTCTGTATCGAAATCTGGAATAAGGTCATTATTGGTGAAGCCTGTGTAATTTCCAGTTTCTTTTTTATTTTGTGTATTATCTAATTCAGCATCATTGTAGAATCCAATGTCATCTTCATTTAGATTAATTGACGTTGGTATTAAATTTTTTCTATACAAATATGATATTTCTGTATTTAAATATTTATGAATAATATCACCTACATTTTTTTGAAAATCTCTTAGTGATATAATAACAATATCACCTTTATTAACATATATTCTACGCTTCATATTACCTCTTATTGAACCTAGAATTTTATTACATGCAAATTTACCTCCAATATTTTGATTTTCTTTTGAATTTTCTGTGAAATAATTAATTTCAAATTTACCACTTCCCAATACCTTTACTACTTCACCATAATACTGGTCTTCTGTAGGAAACTCTATTTTCCTTGCTTCCAAATTAAGATTTTTACCACGTCTTTTTTTTTTTCCACCTTTATTTGTAACGGCACTCATTATATTTAAGAACATATAATTTATTTATTTCAATTTTTATATTTTTATACAAGTATTTTTTATTTTATACAAGTATTTTTTATTTTATACAAGTATTTTT
>ENA-UOXV01002921-UOXV01002921.1-marine-metagenome-genome-assembly--contig:-NODE-2921-length-21678-cov-6.934699_pt1 | contig 21678 bp, 22 predicted proteins | sample MGYA00238165_ERZ766961 | MGnify/ENA primary metagenome ERZ766961 (study PRJEB28924, sample SAMN03173240) | marine metagenome | biome: Marine; feature: Water; material: Subsurface seawater | place: North...
CAGTTGCTCCGGTTACAGTTGCTCCGGTTACAGTTGCTCCGGTTACAGTTGCTCCATCTACAGTTGCTCCGGCTAATGTTGCTCCGGTTACAGTTGCTCCATCTACAGTTGCTCCTGCTAATGTTGCTCCGGCTACAGTTGAATCGCTATAGTTGCTCCAGAAACATTTAGGCCAATATATGAATAATTAATAATTTACAATTAATATTAAATTAAACATAAATCTAATTTATATTTTATTATTTTTATAATTTTATATTACATATATATAATGAATAATATAGTAATATTAATATCTATTTTAGTAGGAATATTATTATTAAATAAGAAATTAAATGTATTTTTCTTTACATGTGTGTTATTCTTAACATATTTTACATATATAATTGTATATAAAAAAGAACATTTTTTATTTGATAAAAATCAAACCATATTAAAAATAAACGATATTATTAATGATTTTGATGACAATAATATAAAATCTGTAGATGAATATGAAAAATTATATAATGTTACTGTTGAAAGAGATAAAGATAGTATAAATATTGTACCAAATATTACAACAACTTCTATAAATAATATTCAAGAAATAAATAAAATACCTAAATATGTAATATACGGTACAAAAATTTTATTACAATGTAATGCAATGGATAATAGATATTTATCTGGTAATAGAGATGGTTATAATCCAAACAATATTGATTATGAAAATCGCGAAGGTGTTTATACAACAAATGATAAAAAACCTTTACTAGAATGGTTTATTTTGCCCATAAATAATAATCTTATGGGTAAAAAAGTTAAAATCGGAGATAAAGTTATAATTATTTGTGAACAGAATGTTACTAATAGAAACAGAAATACTATAATTAGAAAATGTTTAATTGGTGAACAAAAACTTAAAGCAATACCATATAATTCTTCTGAAGATTTATGTGGAGTATATACACGCGATGAATCTAAGTTGCCGAATAATTATAAGAATCACTTATGGTATATTTTAGATAATAAAAAATTAATTGATAATAAAGAATCATATTTAAAATACGATGATAAAATATATTTAAAATTAAATACCAAATTTCTTTCTGGTGGACGACAATACGGTTATAAAAAATATTATAGTAATCAACAAGTATATACTGTAGGCGACGATGATTTAGATAAAGAGTTATTATGGATAATAAAAGATAAGAAAGAAAATAGAAAATTTGATAGAAATAATTTAAAATCATGGCCACTACAAAATAGTTTAATTGATAGTGCTGTTTCTAAATTAACTGATAATAATTTATTTGTAAAATATTCTGATAGTTCGGACAGTACGGTTTCAGATAATATTTCCATACAAAATAATATTATAATCTATAATAACACTCGAGTTCAATCAAGTAATTGTATTGAAAATAACAATTATTTTTTAATAGATTTTCAAAGAGAAATGCATGTATTAAATGCGATGTTGCAAACAAGTGTACATCCTACAAATAAAGTTCAGGTTGCTATTAAAACCGCTGGAGAAGATGGACTGTTTACAGATTTGAATCATGTTATTGAATTAAAATATAATTATATATGGAAAATTCATAATGCGAAAATTTCTATTAAAAATATAGAGGAGGATACATATGCAAATATTGATATAAATAAAAATATTACTTTTGATAGTATCCCAGATGTTAATGATATAAATTTAGTTGATCATAATGATTCTATATTTATAATTAAAGTACATAATCAAACTGAATTTAGTATAATAAAACAAATTGATGAATTATTTTATATACTTGTTCAAGATAAAACGACATCTTTAGAAGAATATGACCCAACAAATATTCCCGTAAATGCTATTTTTAGTGTTTATTATAAAGATAAAATCACCACTAATTACTATATAAAAAATAATAATAATAACTACTTATTTAATATAAGTATAGAATTACAATTATTAAAACAGTTAATTACTAATAGATATTTAAAACAAAGTTTGGAAATATATGAAACAAATAATAATTTATTTTGGTTTTATATTTATATTGGAAAAAATGTTAGATATCTTAAATTTTATCCTATCTTTTTAAACAATAATAAAAATTGTGATTTTAAATTGAAATTTTCAAATTTTAACATACAAACTGGAAAAATAAAAAAAATAGAATTTAATAAACCGAATAATATAGTTACAAATAATGATACAATAAAAGATACTGATAATAAAATTGATAAATATTTATTATCGAAACTTAACCCAGATATTTATAATGAAGTTTATAAAAATAATAAACAAGGTAATAGAGAAATAATATTACAATTAAGTGAACCTAAAAATATTAAAGGTGGATATTTAATAAATCGTTCTTCATTAACCAATTATGTAACAAAATTTGATGTATTAATTTCTGATAACGATAAATTTTATGAAAAAATAGGAACCTATAATTATGATGGTGAAGTAAATAAATCAGTTCAATTTAATATTCACAAAAAGTGTAAATATGTAAAAGTTGTTATATTAGATTGTAATAATAAATGTTCATTTAAATTAGATATATTTTAATTTAACATTTACAATACATTAGGCTATTTTGTAATTTTCTTTTAGTATTATCATTTGTTTTAAAATTAGTTATATTATTATTGTAATAATCTAATAGATTATTTTTATAATTATCATTGTTTAAATCAGTATCAACCACAGGTTGGTTAATATTACCTTCTTTAAATTTAGTTGCTTTTTTATTTATATTTCTTAAAAATGATTCTTCATCTACATTTGCAAAATTTTGATGACAATATTTTTCATCTACATTTTCATTTTCTTTAAGTAATATTTCGGTTTTTGGTGGAAAAATATAATTATCTAAATTATATCTTTCTAAATTACATTTAGAAGTTGAAACCATTCTTGGATCTAATAATATATTTTTTTGAATATTATCTATAGGTAATGTTCTATTGAAAATTTTTTCATTTTGAATTTTATGTTCTTCGTAGTTACATAAAAATAATTCGTGTTTTACATTTGCATCATCGAATTGGGCATTAGAATACTGTGTCATTAATATAACAAAATATAATATTTTAGTTTTTAATGTAAATTTATTTTTAATAAATAAATAAATATTATAATATTTTACTAATGGATAACAATAACAAAAAAATGAATAATGTATTAAAGTTTTATAAAAATTCTAAAATGCTAGATATGTTAGTTAATGCGGTTTTAGTAATATTATTAATACTTTTAATAATGGTTTTATATGGTAATACTAAGTGTATGAATAAATTAGTGAAATAAATAATAAATAATAAATAAATAAATAATAAATAATAAATAATAAATAATAAATAATAAATAATAAATAATAAATAAATAAATAATTATTTAACAAAATAAAACATTATTAAGCCATGACTTATAATATTACAATTGATGCTAGAGAAAGAGAATTAAAAGAACATTTTGAAAGTAATGATTGTTATACATGTAAAAATATAGATATAGGTGATATTTTGTTTTACATAAATGATGATTTAAAATTAATAATAGAAAGAAAAACTATTTGCGATTTATATTCATCGATAAAAGATGGACGTTATCATGAACAAAAAAAGCGTTTATTTGATAACTTCGATAGAGGTAAAATTATATATTTACTAGAAGGAAATATTTTAAAAAACAGAAAAAGATTTAATATAGATATTGTGTATGGTTCTATAATGAATACATTATTACGGGATAATATTAAAATTATATTTTCAGAAGGTTTAAGTGAAACAATAAAATTTATATCTATTATAGAAAAAAGATTAAAAAATAATCCTGAATTTTTTGAAAATAATAATTCAAATAATACAAATGATGTAGATTATTGTAGTACTATAAAATTAAAAAAAAAAGACAATTTAACACCCCAAAGAACTCAACTATTGCAATTAGCACAAATACCAGGCGTGTCTGTAAATATAGCAAAAGTAATTTTAGAAAAATATGAAACACTTTCAAAATTAATGGATTTCTTGAAACAAGAAGATTTGAGCGAATTAATAAATTTAAAAAACAATAATCGGAAAATAGGACCTAAAATAAGTAGCCGCTTAAAAGAATATTTATTATCATAATCTCTCACAAATAACATCATGTGAGTTTACTAATAATCTGATATTTTTAGAAGTTGGTGGTATATAGGTTTGTTCTTCTGTATCTTTATTATCGGTAAATCCGTCCCATCCAAAAATTTGTCTCGAATACATATTTGTTTTAGTTATATTATGTTCGCCAAACATCTTTAAAAAATTATTTAATAAATTTAAAAATCTATTTAGTTTTGATTTTGATATACAATTATTACCACCAAATTCTTTTACACATATAGGAAAATATCTAAATAAATTTTTATTATTATTTGTTATTTCTTTAATTTCTGTTTGGTCTTTTATAGAAAATGTAGATAATTTTGTAGGACTTAAATGACTATAATTTTCCCTACACTTACTATTCTTATTTAATTTACCATTTAACCATTCTTGCATTGTATATTTTATTATATAAGATTGGTATATTTTATATTTATTTTTGTTTCGTTCTATTAAAAATGTATGTATGTCATAATCATGATTCGAATTTGTATATGCAATATCTATAGCATAAATGCATTTTTCTTTACCCGTAAAAATTAACGTTTTTAATTTTTTTATATTAAGTGTTTTTCGGTCCCATAAATTATTAGGAGCATTATTAGTTAAGATTTTCCATATATAATTAATACTCCAATGACATACATATTTAATACGGTCAGAATGTTTATAAATTTTTTTATAACAGTTATCTTTACAGTAAATTTTTTTAGATTTTTTAGATTTTTTAAATAGTGTATAATATTTCTTTTTTAATTTAGTTTTATGTCCCATTATAATAAAAAAATAATTTAATTTACTTTAGAAGAATTTATATTTTTATATTGATTGGGTTTACTAAAAATCGGAAATGTTTTTAAATTATTATTACTGTTAATGTTAGAATTCAAAGTTGAATTATTATCTTGATTCAGAACCAAATTTCTTAAAAAATTCATAATATATTCCATACTATAATAATACTATAATATTATTTATTCTTTTAAATATATAAAAAATTTAATCATTAATTATTTAAAAATTGATAATTATTATTATTCATAGGGTTTTAATATTACCATGGAATCTGAAGAACCTACTAAAATAAATCCATATAATTTTAATAATAAATTACTTACATTAGATAAAGTAAAAGAACTATTTATTCAGTATGATATAATTGAAGAACCAAGAGATTTGTCATTATATCAAGATGCTTTTGTGCATAAATCGTATTCTTTAAAAAAAAATGAAGAAATAATAAAAGAAATGGGAATAGTTGATAAACCAGAGGGTGCGTTAGAATTAGTAAAGGATAATAACGAACGACTTGAATTTTTTGGAGATTCTATAATAGGATTGGTTGTTGCAAAATATGTTTTCGAACGTTTTTATCAAGAAAATGAAGGATTCTTAACGAAAATAAAAACGAAATTAGTAAGATGTGATGCTTTGGGGTATTTCGCCAAAGAACTTAAATTCGGCGAATATTTAATTATTTCACGCCATATAGAAGATAAATGTAATGGTCGCACATCAACGGCTATCTTAGAAAATACATTTGAGGCATTTATTGGCGCTATGTTTTTAGATTTTAATGATATTGAAATAGATTCCTATGACTTTTATTCCGGAATAGGATTTCAGATTTGTGAAAAATTTTTGATAAATTTAATAGAAGAAAAAGTTGATTTTGCCGAATTAATTATGAACAACGATAACCATAAAGATACCTTACTTAAATATTTTCAAAAAACATATCAACAACCCGCTAAATTTGAAGTATTAAATATTGAACTTGTAAATAATAGCAAATTATTTAATGTTGCTGTTTATGATACTAATAATGAACAAATTGGTTTAGGTAATGGTTCTTCAAAAAAAAAGGCTGAACAAATGGCTTCCAAAGACGCGTTGATTAAACTTAAAATAATAGATGAATGTTAAAATAATAGTTGAATATTAAAAAAATAATATTTAATTATATTATATTAATGAAAGTAAAATTAAAAAATAATGAAAATAAAATCGAAAATCTTAAGGGATTGGATATAAATAAAGGTGTGTGCGAATTTCCATTTAAATATAAAGATATAGAATACAATGAATGTTATAAAGGAAAAAAAGGAGATTGGTGTGCAACCGAAGTGAATCCGAAAACTAAAAAAGCAAAGAAATGGGCTTATTGTGACCCTGAAAATTCAAAACCTAAACTTAAAATAAAAACAAAAACAAAAACAAAAAAATTAAAAATTATGCGACCATTTCAGTTATCTGATGTAGAACCAAAATATCATTTACCGAAACTTCCAAATGTGAAACCGTCATATTATGTATTGCCAAATAATAAAGGATTTATTAATTGGTTTGAGTCAATGTATTCAGGATATAGAGTTAAAAAAGATGCTAAACTAGTTAAATCGGCTAAATTTTCTTTTTTTAATCATCAAAAAATAATTCGAGATTATATAAGTGCTGATAGCCCTTATAGAGGATTATTATTATATCATGGTTTAGGTGTTGGTAAAACATGTGGTTCAATTGCAATTGCCGAGGGATTTCGTTCAAACAGAAAAATAGTTGTGCTTTTAAATACATCCTTAGAAAAGAATTTTAAAGTTAATTTAATGCGTTGCGGTTATGATTATTTTAGAACCAATCAACATTGGTTTTTTCATAAATTTGAGGAGGGCGAAGATCCATTTAAAAAATATGCACGTTATCTAGGAATAGGATTAAAACGTAATCTTGATGGTGCATGGTTTGTGGATTTTTCAAAAGAACCAAATTATGATTCTTTAAAAAAAGAAGAACAAGAGCAATTAGATGACCAAATAAATAGAATGATTAAATCAAAATATGAGTTTTTGCATATGGATGGCTTAAACGAAAAAAAATTAAAAAAATTAAATGAAGATAGAGCATTAGATAACTGTATATTAATTATAGACGAAGTCCATAATTTAACAAATGCAATGGCAAAAGCAAAACCTGGTATACGCGCAAGATATTTAGAAGAACTAATAATGAATGCTGACAATTTAAAAGTCGTATTTTTATCTGGAACACCTATGATTAACAATCTCTTTGAGACAGCAAAATTATTTAATTTATTGAGAGGGCGTATTCCAGCATATGAAGTTATTTTTAAAAATAGAAAATCAAGTGATATAAATTGGGACAGTATAGAAAATTATTTAGCAAAAGATAAAACTATAGACCAAATTTTAGTAAAAAAACGTGAAAATATTATAACTGTAACACGCGTTCCGAGAAATTATATAAAGCAAAATAATAAAATTATAGAATCTACAGAAGAAAATGATTTATCTGATAATGAATTTAAAGAATATTTAATCAAATTAGTACCAGATTATGCCAGTGTTGAATTGCAATATTATACTGCTTTGCCAGATGAGTCCGAGAAATTTGAAAGTCTTTTTTATGATGCTGAAAAAAATGAAATAAAAAATGTGGAATTATTTAAATCACGTATATTAGGTTTGGTTTCATTTTATAAAACACAAGATAAAAGTTTAGTACCATCAGTTGGACTTAATGAACTTGTCGAAGTTCCAATGAGTGATTATCAATTTATAAATTATGCTAAAGTGAGAAAAGCAGAAATAGAACAAGATAAAAATCGAAAATCTAAGAAAAAAGGTAAAAAGAAACAAGCAGATGACGAAGAAGAAATTTTTGAAGCAAAATCGAGTTATAGGGCATATTCGCGTATGCATTGTTCTTTTGTATTTCCAGAAACAATTGAAAGACCATTGCCGGCAACTAAAACAGCATCTATGGAAGAATTGTCAACTGAACTTTCAAAAATGGATGCTATACAAGCAGATGAAGGTTCTGAAGATTATGCATTAGTAGATGAAGAACCAGGTGATATTACTGTAGATATGAAAAAACATATAAAAGCATATGAACGAGCCCGTGAAAAAGCACTTTCAAGTCTTTATGAAAAAGGTCAAGAATATTTATTATTAAATAATCCAGACCAATTAATGAAATATTCTCCTAAATATAATACTATATTAAATAATATAACTAAAACAAATGGACTTGCATTTATTTATACAGAGTATAAAACATTAGAAGGTATTGCTATATTATCTGTTATTTTAAAAGTAAATGGATATGCTGAATTCAAATTAAAGAAAAAAGAAAATGGCGAATATACTATTGATGAAGCACCAGAAGATAAAGACAAACCGAAGTTTGCTTTTTGGGCTGGTAGTGAAGAGCAGAGCGATTATATTCGTAAAATATATAATAATGAATTTTCTGTATTACCAACTAATTTACGCGAAGAATTGGCAGCACGAAAAAAAAATAATTTACGAGGTGATGTTATTAAAATATTATTAACAACAAAAACTGGTGCGGAAGGTATAGATTTGAAAAATGTTAGACAAGTTCATATAGTTGAGCCTTATTGGAATCCTGTAAGATTACAACAAGTTAAAGGTCGCGCCATACGTGTTGGGTCGCATATAGAATTACCCAAAGAAGAGCAAGTTGTAGACATATTTGTATATTTGGCTACTATACTTCCAAAACACAAAAAAACCGAACCTATTATAGAACGTGACCAATATGGTATTAGTTCTGACCAAGCATTGTTTAATTTATCCGAAAAAAAATTAGCAGTAATGAAATCTTTACTCAAAATGGTTAAGGAAGTGTCGATTGATTGTAGTTTAAATTTTAATGATACATTTGAGGCCGAAGACCCATTTACATGTTTAAATTATGGTTCTGGAAAATCTCATGCCTATGTGCCAAATATAAATGATGAATTTGAAGATAGAGAACAACGTAGGCGGACTGTTCAAACTTCTTGGAAACCAACTATAATAACTATTCCAAATAAAGGGAAATTTGCATTAAAACCAGCCCCGCCAAATGAACCCCAATTATTATATGATTTAGAAACATTGCGGGAAGGTAGAGGAAAATCCGGAGAACCTATAGGTGAATTAATTAAGCGCGAAGATGGTAAAACCTCGGTAAAATTTTATAAAAAGGCGACGGTGGAAGTGCGTGGGCGTTATAAAAAAACAAAAAATAAAAAACAATCACAAAAAAAAAAAAATACAGGTTCTAAAAAAAGGTCTAATAAATGATTTTGTTTTAATTATATTCTATATTATTTTATTATTCGTTTAAAAAAATTGAGTTTGTATACTTTTATAAAGTTAAATATTATAAGGGTTTACCCGGTATCTAACACAAAAAAAACAAAGTTTCAACATGTCTTTCAATTTGCAGATTCCCAATAAGAATACTGTAATTGGCAATGTGAGGGGCGATAATGTTCTTCTGAGCGACCTTCAACTTGGGCTAAATTTCACTTGCTCCAATACTGAATTTAAGGATAGTATTGGGATTAATATTTCACAGATTACAATTAATAGTAACGGAGATTGGCGTCAAACAAAATCAATAACTTATGAACAGGGGATTTCGGTGTTTATTTCATATTTCAACAAGAATATCTACCCCGAGTTTCAACATAATATGCCCGAACTTGCGAAGTCAGATGCATTTGGATATTTCGTATGTAAGGCGCTTCCTACAATAAACAAAATGTGGAATGCGACTCAATGGTATAAAAATGCAACTACATTGATTGAAAACGGTAGATTTAATTAAATTTTCTCAAACTAAATAACATAAACATAAATCTTATTTTTTTAAGTAGTATTTATAGAAATAACAATTATATGATTAACACTTATATAACTAAATAATTAAATAATAAATGGATATAAGGAACTATTTTAAGGTAACAAAATCGAATGATTCCCAAGAGGCTACAAATATTGATAATCAATTAAATAATGATAAATCTAATAATGATATTGCGGTGTTTGTAGATGGTTCAGTATTTAATAATGGAAAGAAAAATGCTTATGGTGGTATAGGTATTTATTTTTCTGATAATGATTCTCGCAATATTTCTAAAAAATTAGAAAAAAATAAAAAGATATCCAATAACATAGCCGAAATAATAGCATGTATAGAGGCTATAAAAATCATAGTAAATGATATTTCTTATAATGAAAATAATAAAATTATTATATATTCTGATAGTGAATATACAATAAACTGTATAACAAAATGGAGTAAATTATGGATTGCCCATGATTGGCAGCGCCCAGTAGGAAGTAAATTAATGCCAATAAAAAATAAAGATTTGATAATAGAACTATATATATTATATTATAAATATAAATGTAAATTTGTACACGTAAAATCTCATCAAATACAACCATTAGTAAAAACATCTGTGGACTATTTTAAATGGAATGGTAATATGATGGCGGATAAATTGGCTAAAAAGGCTAGCGGGCTTTAAATAAAAATCCTAATTGTAATCGTGAATTAGCATCAACAAATTTTATAGATTCTGTATTATTGGAACCCTTGAGTAGTCCCGATAATGAAATTGTTAATTGTGATAATTTTTGGGGTTGTATTGTAAATAAAAAGTTACTCTTTAATTTAACAGTTGTTGATATATGTGACATTTTTGCTGTTGTTGATATAATGTATTTTGAAGCATTTGTTGGTGCAGTTGTAAACACCGAATCAATAGTTGCGACTTTTGTAGTTCCATTATAATCAGTTATTGTTTTTGTTTGACTATTTCCAGTTCCACTTATTATTGTAATTATATTTCCATTATATGTATCATCGCTAATTGATGCATTAGTATCTAATGTAATAGTAGTTGCGGCGTCCGTATAAGACGAAACGGTTCCCTCATGAATTACATTATCATCTGTATCCTTAAATCCAAATGTTTCATTTGGTATAATAAATTTTCCTTGTAAATAGGCTTTATTGGAAATAGTGTTTGCCATATCTGAAAATTCGTCTACTTCTAAAATAAAACAATGATAATTTTCTAAACTTGTAGCAGAATTTGTAGTAAGAGCATGAAATGTTATAAACTCGATATACACGTCAGATTCATTGTATATATGAAGTGTTTGTAATAACTGACATACTTGTTTTTCTATTGTTCCTGCGTCTGTTCCAATTATATCTATTATTACCATTCTATTTTTCTTTGAAATTTGAATAGAATCGAAGGGCGCGCTCTGAAAATTAGGATTGCCTGATGCTAAAGCATTTTTATTTTCAACATGTAGTTCTGTTATTTCATTTTCATTAACTTGATTTATATTTTCTATATATTCGGTAGCACTATCTAATAATGCACTTGCCGTATTTTCTGTATTCGGGTCTATAAGTAATTCTAAATCTTCCAATAATTTATTAGTAGAATTAGAATCATTATTCGCTTTAAAAGAAGTTGTGGGATATGGGTCTTGGGAAGTATCTCTTGGTGTTTGTATTAATCTTTTATAATTCTCGATAAGTTCTTTTACGTTATTGCTATTTACAATAGGTAAAGATTCTATATTATTTGTATTATATGCTGTTCTAAAAGCAATAGATAATGGAATAACCATTTGATTTAAAAATGATTCAAAAGACATTTGTTCTATTTTAGGTAATAAATTTTGTACTGTTAATTTGTTTATTAATTTTCTTATTTTTTCATGTTCGATTGTTTTGAAAACATCCGATTTAATTATAATATCTAAATAATCATTTATATTATTTGTACTCATGTTATAAATATAAATTATATAAAAACTTTATATAAAAACTTTATATAAAAAAATAATTTCTTTTTTTAAATATTAAATCATCTGGAATTTTTTTATTTATAAAAGTTTCAAATGAAACATTATTTAGCATATTTACTATAAAATTAATACAATATACACCACATTCTGAATTTTTATACTGATGTCTTACATTATTATATTTTAATTTTAAATCTAAATTATTATATTTTTTATGTTGATTTTTTAATCGTTTCATTAAACGTTTAATTTCTGACGGAACATCATAACCATATGAATCAAAATAACATATTTCATTTTTTTTAAAATTACAAAACATTGATACCCAATGCGAACCATCTTGGTGATGTTTATCTAAATTAAAAACAATACCAATATATTTTTTATTATGTTTTAGATATTTATTTATTTTTATCTTACACAATTCATTTATAACACAATTGCCAGGTGATAATTCATAATCAAAATCTATCGGAACGCAACCCATAAATAAAAAATCTGGATAAATCTTTTCATACTGCTTAAGTACATTTTCTATTTCCACAGTGCTCAGCCATTCTCTTGGGTTTTTATCCCACTCCTTTGGTTTTAATGGTTTGAAATGTTCTTTTACAAGACTTTTTTTAATTAGACCTTTTTTAAGCCAACATTTTTCGTTATCACATTTTTTAATAAATTTTTTGTTGATTTTATTCCATAATATTTTTTTAGAATCACTGTGATTATATTTTATTTTATCTTTATTTTTTTCATTCCATGATTTTATAATAGATATTAATGATTCTTTATTAAAACAAGTATAGGAAGATATTTCACTTCCAGGAGCGCAATGACCCAATCTCTTTGTTTTTGTTTTTGTTTTTATTTTATTTTGTTTATTAACACCCGATTTTGATTTTATTGTTTTTATTGTTTTTTGTTCTTCTAATTGTTCTTCTAATTGTATATATCCATTTTTATAAAATTTACCTTTAATATTATTAATATTTATAGGTTCATTTAATTTAACTATTTTTGGAACAAACATATAATCATTTGGAATTAAATGATTATATTTATAACTATTTTGGTCTTTATAATCATAATATTTATATTTAAGTTTATGTTTATTTAAAAGTTTTTTTGCCTTATTGCAAAAAATACAATTTTCTTTTCCTATTATTATATACATAAATTAATAATATAAAAATATTTTTCATTGTAATTAAAAATTAATATTTAATATTAAATATTAAATATATTAAGGGTAAAAATATTATTAAAATAATGAGTAATTTTGAAAAAGTAATAGAATTTAATAAATCTTTTGGATTGCCACATTATGATATAGAACAACATGATATCTTTAATGATAATGAAAAAATATTAAAATTAAGAATTAGTTTATGTGATGAGGAAATTAAAGAACTTAACGAAGCATTTGAACAAAAAGATTTTATAGAAGTTATTGATGCTTTGACGGATGAATTATATGTTATATATGGCGCGGCTTCGTCTTTGGGTATATCATTAGACAATAATTTTTTAAATTTTATGAATCAAACAAATAGAAATTCTCAAGAAACAAATTTCGATTTAGTAAAAAATGATTTAATAAATAGTGGAATTGAAACCAGTGAATTATTAGTAAAAAAATATATATGGAAAAATATATTTGATATATATGATAATCCGAGTGATGATTTAAAGTATATAATTAGTCTTATAAAAAATTTAAAGGTTACTATAAATATTGTTTTGAATAATTTATTACAATCAAGTATAAACAAAGATTTTTTTGCTATAAAAGAACATTTATGTAATTTATTAAAATCGATATATTTTATGGGTATATTGCTAGGTATAGATTTAAACAAATCATTTGATATAGTCCATAAATCTAATATGTCTAAATTATGCGAGAGTGCTAAAGAGGCCCAAGAAACGGTGCAATGGTATAAAGATAACGATAACAGATATGATAGTCCTAGTTATAGAAATTCAGATAATAAAAATTATTGGGTTGTATATAACAAATCAACCGGAAAAATTCTAAAGAGTATTAATTATACGCCTGCAAATTTTTCTGAAATGTTAAATTAATAAATATTTAATAAATTATTTTACATAAAAATAAATAATAAAAATAAATAATAACTATGGAAGAATCAGAATCAAATTCCGATTTATCTTCTGATGATGGAGATGACTATAATTTTTATATTGGTAATGTTCTTTATAATAGATATATAGTAATAAAATATTTAAATAATGGAACTTCAAGTAAAATATTTTTAGTGTATGATACTTTAGATAATAACTTTTACGCAGCAAAAAGAATTAATATAAAATATAGTTCACATGCAAAAAACGAAATATCATTTTTAAATTTATTTGATTCAAAGTATATAATTTCAATTCATGATTATTTTACGGAAGATAATAATATATTTATAATTTTAGAATTATTAGGAAAATCATTATATGATTTAATTTATAAAGATACAAAAATATTAGATTATAAAGATATCTTAATTATATTTAAAAAAATTTTATTAGGTATAGATGATTTACACAAAAATAATATTATACATTGTGATTTAAAACCCGAAAATATATTATTTAAAAAATTGCCTAATAATATTGAAAAATTAATAGAATATTTAAACAGTTTTAATTTACAGGCTGTAAAAAATGAAATAAAATTATTATTGTTATCTGATTTTTCTGAAAAAGAATGTCGGAATCAATCTATTAAAATTCTAAGTGATTATTTAAGAGGAAAAATTAATAATTTTAATGCTTTATATAATAATGATATAGATAATAATGATATGAATTATAATGATATAGATTTAAAAATTATCGATTTAGGAAATTCTGAATTAGAAAATAATATAGAAAATAATATAATTTATTATAAATATTATAGACCACCAGAAGTATATAAAACCTATACATGCAAATCTGATATATGGGTATTAGGATGTATATTTTATGAAATATTAACTAAAGAAGTATTTATGTATAATGGAACATTTATTGATTTAGAATTTTTTTCAAATATTAATCATAAATTAAATAAATTAAATTATAAAAAATCAGAAATACAAAATATTAATAATTTTTTAAGTAATATGCTTGTATATGAATATGAACAACGATTGAGTGCAAAACAATTAATTAAACAATTTTTTTAAAGTAAGGTTAAAATCCAAAAAAATATTATTTATTTTTTTTATAAATGTCAAGTGAAGATCAGTCAATTAATGTGCCATCAACAAATACTTTATTACAAGCATTTAAATTATCAATACAAATTTCTAAACCTGTAGAAAGTTATTTTTACATAGATTCTTGCAAAGGCCATATTAATATATGTGCCAATGACACAGATAAAATTATTTATAAAAATCAAGAAGAACATACATCTCCTATAAGTAATATTTATAAAGTAGAAAATGAATATCTTATAGTTACAGATAATACTATTTACATTATTTCAAAAGATACTAAAGTATCAAAAATGCCTGAAAATTTACTTTAATTATTTTACTTTACTTTCAATTGAATTCAGTTCTATTATTTTTTTTAGTTCTTTTAATTGTTTATTTTGTATATCAAATAAATTAATTAATTTATATAATGTTTCTTCTAAATTTCGTATTCTAAATTCAATATTTTCATAATCAAACGTTTTATAATTTGTATCAACCAATTTCTTATATTTACTTTTACTTTTACTTTTATTTTTATTTTTATTTTTCATATAATTTATTTAAATATTAATAATATCAGTAATATACCTATAGAAATAATTCTAATGTTATTAATAATTTTTATTCAATTTATAAAAATATTTTTAGTAATTTTATATGTTTTATTTGCCTATTATTTATTGTATAATATAGTTTTGAAAAAAACTAAATTATTCAAGACACTTGTCGAAAGTTAATATTTAAAGAATTTATAATAAATAAAAATAATGGATTCATTTAGTTTATCTTTAGAAGAAAATCAATCTTTTTATTTAAAAAAACCATTCTTAAATAAGATTTATAATTATTATAGTAATAATGGTTATTATAATATAATTTCTAAACAATTAGTGTATATATTGAGTAATACATTCATACTAATATATTCATTATTTTTAATAAAATGTATTAATTGGAATTATTTAATAAGCATGAAAGACAAAACGGATTTATCAGAAATTATTACATGGAGCAATTTATTCCAACTAAATTTTTATAATTGGATTTTAGTATTAATATTTATATTTTATATTATATGCAAAATTATTAGTCTGATTTATGACATTGTTAGATATAAATATATTAAAGAATTTTACAATAAAACGTTAACTATTAAAGATAGTGAAATAGCAACTTTAAAATGGGAAAATATTATAGAAAAATTTAAAGAAATTTATAATAATGAAGATATTGATGTATTTTATATTAATAATAAAATAACAGCAAAAGATAATTATTTGATAACATTATTTAATAAAGATATAATAAAAATTAGATATTTAACACAACTTATGGAATGGAATATAATGTATTGTTTTATAAATCCTATTTTTGATAAAGATTTTAAATATAACTCAGATTTTTTAATAACGGATAAACAATTCATAAAAAATGTAAAAGATAAAACACGAGTCGTGGCATATATGAATTTTATATTTATGCCTTTATTACTTCCATTTATGATATTTAAAATATTATTTAGTTATGGAGAAAAATTTTATAATAAACCTGAATTAATATTTTCTAGACATTGGACATTAAAAGCAAAATGGATATTTAGAAATTATAATGAATTATATCATGAATTTCATGATAAATTATTAGAATCAATGAAACCCGCCAATGAATATTCAAATCAAATTACAATAAGAATTATAGAAACATTTTCAAATCTATTAGTACTTATATTAAGTTCATTTTTTATAGTATTGGTATTAATATCTGTAATAAATGATAAAGTATTATTAAATTTATATATATCAACTAATAAAAATGTTTTATGGTATTTGGGTATTTTAGCAACATTTATAGCGATATTTAAAAATATAATTAAAGAAAAAATAATTTTATATCCTGATAAAAAATTAAAAGAAATAAAAGATATTATAAATTCTATAGATAATAAAAAAATAAAAGATAAGAATGATGACCAATTCTTTTTTAAAATGTATCAATATCATATAATAACTATTTTTAAAGATATAATTTATACACTATATGTTCCTTTTGAATTATTTAAATTATCATATGATGTAGAAAATATTGTTACTTATATGTCCGATATTACAATAAATAATGCTAAATATGGACATAGTAATAAATTTTCATTGTTTTTGAGAGAAAATGATTTTAAAACAGAATTATCAAAAGAAACATTTGCAAAAAATAATATAAACTACTTTACAGGCTTTAGAAATAGTTAATAATTATTTTATATTATTTATAGTATGTTAGTAGATAATTACGCACACGAATATATCTTGCTAAATAGTACAATAAATGATACCTTTAATTTGGATAAATATAAATATTTAAAAAATATTCTTCCAAATTATTATTCATATCAACATCGTATATATAATCAAAATTTAGCAAATAAATATTTAGAACTTATTAAAAAAAAAAAAAAATTAACATTATTCGAAAAAATATTGAACTATAATTTAGAATTAACAAGCGAATATTATAAACATAATTTCCAGTATATTCCCATTACTCATCAAAATAATATATATTCCGATTATTTTGAAAAAGCAACTGGTAATGAAAAATTTACATTTAATAATAAACAAGATTATGATTTTTTTATTGTTAGAATTAAAATGTTAGATAACATAACATGTAGTATAATAAAAAAATTTAATGAAGGTATTGCAAATAATTATACATTACCAAAAGTTATTGTGGAATTAATTATTGACCAAATGAAAACAATGTTAAAAAGTAACGGTTATAAAAATAAAAATATAAAACATGATTTGGATTATGATTTCAATAAATTAGTAGGTTATATATTAAAAAAAAATATAAAAGAAATGTTAGAATATTTAGAAACAGTATATTTAAAAAAAGCAAGAGATACAATCGGGCACTGCGAACTACCCAATGGTAAAAAAGAATATGAATATTTAGTTAAATCAAATGTTTCTATAAAAAATATAACTATAGAAAAAATTCATAAATATGGATTATCTGAAGTAAAACGTATAAAAAATGAAATGCAAAAAATTTTAGATAAAAATAATTTTAAAGGCAATTTAAAAAACTATTATACTTTTTTAATGAAATCTAAGGACGAATATGTAAAAAATGAAACTGAATTATTATCATTGTATAATAAAATTCAACTTGATGTATATAAAAACATTTTTATGAAAGATTTTACTAATACTATAGGTAAAAAAGCAATATGTCCTATAAAAATAGTTCCCAAATTTGATCAAAAATTTTCACCAGAAGCATATTACAAACATGGTGATTTAAGTGGAAAAATTAGTGGTAATTTTTATTTAAATACTCGGAATATGGATGGTCATCGAAAATTTACAATTGTATCACTATTCCTACACGAAGCATTGCCTGGTCATCATTATCATTTAACGACTATTAATATGAATAAAAAATTACCGGTGTATTCAAAAATGTATGACGATGAATCTTATAGTGAAGGATGGGGACTTTATTGTGAAAACTTATATCCCTATAATTATGATTCAACATACTTTGGAAAATTAAATATGGAATTATTAAGAGCCGTTCGTTTAGTATTAGATACTGGAATTCATTATTATAGTTGGTCATATATGGATTCATTACAATATTTTAAAGAAAATTGTTATGATGAAGAAGATATATTAATTTCAGAATTAAACAGATATATAGCCGACCCAGGACAAGCATTAGCATATAAAATGGGAGAAAGGGTATTTTTAGATTTAAAAAAAAAATTCAAAGGTTCTAATAAAGAGTTTCATACGAAATGTATGAAATATGGACCGATGCCAATGTTTATGTTAAAACAGTTATTTGAATAAAATAAAATAAAATAAAATAAAATATTATTTTTTTTTCTTATAATATTATATAATGGCTAAGAATAATAAATTAAATTTAAACAGATTAAATAACATGAAAATGAGCGACGTTGAAGATATTATTATTTTTGTATTATTAGTTATCATAATTGGATTATTAATAAATCATTTTTACAATCAATCGGATGTAAATGAATCGTTTCGTGCTTCCAGAGGTAAACGTAATAATCGTGAAGGTTCAAAAATAAGAATGGTATTATATCATGCTCCATGGTGTGGTCACTGTCAAGCATTTAAACCTAAGTGGGACCAATTAGGTAGTTTTAAAAATATAAATGGACATAAAGTGCATTTTGAAGAAGTAAATTGTGATGAAAATCCTCAGATAGCAGAAACTGAAAATATCCAAGGATTTCCAACAGTTAAATACCATAGCGAATTTGAAACCAAAGAATACGATGGTCCTAGAGACCCCAATGGAATTGTTTTATGGTTAAAAAAATTAAAAAGTTTGAATAATTAAACGATTGAACTATTTATTTAATAAATAAGAAAATTGTTTAATAATATTTTTTTTTGTTATTTCATAACCCTGGTTTATTAAACTTATTTTTTGCTCTTTTTTAATACTAAAATCAAAACTATTTATATTGGCTTCAATTTGTATAGTTATATCTTTATATTTTTCTATTTTATTTTTTAATTGGTGTGCGGTAGATGTCCATATTAAACTTAAAAAAAAATGTTCTATACTATTAATTTCATTATTGTATAAATCATTACTTACCAATACAAATCCTATAGTTTTTTTATTGTCATTTTCAAATAAATCTATAGCAAAATTGTCTGTTAATGCTCCATCAACATAATATTTATCATTGTATTTAACTGGTTGATATAAAAGCGGAACACTAATTGATATTCGTATGGCTGTTAAAACCGACATATTTGGAGTATTTACTTTATTAAAATATTCACATGCTAAATTATTAAGACAACTTCCGGTAACTGTAAATAATTTATTTGTTTTTAAATATAAATCACTAAAAGTAATATCTTCGCAATTTAATTTACGTTTTAAAAAAATTTTTAAAGTCTTTGTAATTTTATCACCAGGGTCTATACCATAATTATCAAAAAAATTTATTAAATTAGTACTATCAATATTAGTAAATTTATCTAAATCTATTTTCATAAATAAATTATTTAATTCATTATATCTATATCCAAGTAATACCAAAAATGATATAAATGAACCAACGGAAGAACCAGCATAATTTGTAATATTATCTAAAATATTAAGTTCTTCTAAGTATTTAATAGTTCCTATAAAACACAATCCTTTTGTAGAACCCCCACTAAATACTATATTTTCTATCATAATTTTACGAATTATTAAAAAAAAAAAAATATAACTTATTATAATAATGTCAATGATAAATATCGATGAATTACATAAAGAAAAAAATGAGAAAATCAAGCATAAAAATAAAATATATGAACAAATACTAGAAAAATGCCATAATCGTATTAAATTTTCAGCAAAAATAATAGATAGTCCAAATAATTGTTTTTTTATAGTCCCGCAATATGAATATGGAATTCCTATATATAATTTAAATAAATGTATAGTATTTATTGTAAAATCATTAATGTCGAATGGATTTGAAGTAACATATACTAGCCCAAATATTTTATTTATATCTTGGGAAGGTAAATCGAATCCTAAAAATTATAAATTATTAGAAAAAAGAGATAAGGGATATAAAACTATAGAAGATTATAAACCTACAGGTAATTTAATTTATGATAAAAATACTTTAGATGTTTTTAAAAAAAAAACTTCGAATCTTTTTAATTAATCTATAATTATTATTAATTATTAACAATTAATCTATAATTGTATTTTATTAATTTTAAGTAAAATAATTTTATACATTCCATCTAATACTAATATTAAAAATAATCCAAAAATTATGAATAAAATTATATCATGTATATTTTTATTAAAAAAATCTATATTTTCTGTTTTGTCTAATTTTTTTATAATTGCATCTATTTTTTTATTTATTAATGCAATTTCTTTTTTGTAATTTTTATTATTGTTATTATTGTTATTACTATTGTTATTATTATTACTATTACTATTATTACTATTATTATTGTTATTGTTATTATTTAATTGATTTTGAAGTTTATTTTTAGATTCGATTATATCATTAATTTTATTTTCAATAAATTTATCATCTATTTCATTTTTTGGTTGGGGTTCTGGATTTGATTTAGGTTCTGGGTCTGGTTCATTATGGGTTTCTTCTAAAAAATCAATTTGTGTATTAGTTTCTCCTTGTTTTTTTGAAATATCGCTGGTAAATGGCTCAAAATTAGCCCATGCTTCCTCAATTGTGCAATAAGGCATATTAATATACTTAAAGAAAAAAAATTCACATTTTTACATAGATTTGGCAATTTTTTTAATATGTTTTACAATACCATAACGTCCATAAAATGCTAAAAATGATATGTAAGCAAACGGAAGAACAGGTATTGCTATAATAAATATTAATATTACAATTAATAAAAATATAAATGTGATAATTTCTTGTGATGTGCAATTAATATAATCAAACATATTTGCTTTATCATTGAGAATTTTATCGCCCGTGTCTATATTATTAGCATTATTATTATTATTATTATTAGTAGTATTTGTTGCTGGCGCTGCTGCTGCTGGTTCTGCTGGTGCTGCTGGTGCTGGTGCTGCTGGTGCTGGTGCTGGCACGGAACCACCTTTCATAATAAATTTTTTATTTAAATTTACTAATGTATTCAATG
>ENA-UOXV01002924-UOXV01002924.1-marine-metagenome-genome-assembly--contig:-NODE-2924-length-21649-cov-7.696258_pt1 | contig 21649 bp, 20 predicted proteins | sample MGYA00238165_ERZ766961 | MGnify/ENA primary metagenome ERZ766961 (study PRJEB28924, sample SAMN03173240) | marine metagenome | biome: Marine; feature: Water; material: Subsurface seawater | place: North...
GCAATATCCATTATATAATCATCTTTTTTTAATTTAATTTTTTTGGTTAAAATATCGTGAATATTCTTCATATGATTTCGCATGGTAAAATTGATTCCTGTTTTGTAACCATAGTCTTTTGAAAAAAGATAATTAGTATTGTAAGATTTATTAAGTTGTACCAATGTACAATTTTTACAAAAACTTAAACCCAATTCTCCCTTACCAAGTCTAATTTTTTTATTGCTGGGGAATTTTCCAGTATAGTATAACTTTCCTAGATCAAATACTTTTTTGACATTTTTAGTTTTGCAGTTTCTACATTTAAGTGAAGTGGACATAGCAATAATAACTTAGTAGTGATATAAGATTTTAAAAATATTTCTATAAATATTTGCTAATATTTAAAACAAAAAATTGAAAGATAATATGAACTTTATTCCATGGTCAAAACCAAAAATATTTGGCTTGGAAAAAAAGTTAGTAGTTAGAGCTATAAATACCTCTTGGATATCTGGTGGAGAGTATATTGAAAAACTTGAAAACAGTTTATCAAATTATTTTAAAACAAAATATGCTTTCTTAGTCAGTAATGGAACTGCTGCATTACATTGTAGCTTATTATCATTAGAATTAAAAAAAGGGGATGAAATAATAATTCCTGGTTATGGGTATATGGCAGCCGCAAATATATCAAAGTTAATGAATTTAAAAATAAAATTTGCAGATGTAGATTTAAATTCTTTCTGTGTTTCTTTAAGTAATATTAAAAAACAAATTACAAAAAAAACTAAGGTAGTGGTTGTTACACACACATATGGAAATATAAATGAAATATATACTATTAAAAAATTCTGTAGATCCAAAAATATTATCATGATTGAAGATGCCGCAGAGTCGTTTGGATCTAAATATCAAAAAAGATTATCTGGAGCTATAGGGGACATTGGAACTTTTAGTCTTCATGCAACCAAAAATATTACAACTGGTGAAGGGGGTTTAATTTTAACTAATAGCAAAAAATTAGCAGTAAAAATTAAACTTTATAGATCTCACGGTGTTGTTAAAAAAAGATATTACCATATTGTTCCAGGGCATAATTTTAGGTTGACTAATTTTCAAGCTGGTATGGGGTTAGCGCAATTTAAAAATATAAATAAAATTTATAAAAAAAGAAAGCAAATTTATAATTTATATAAACTAAATATAAAAAATAAGAATATTGTTTTTCAAGAGATTGAAAAAAAAGTAGATTTTATTCCTTGGACATTGGCAATATATTTTAAGAATAATCAAAACAATAAAATAGAAAAATTAATTAAATGGTTTGAAAAATATAAAATTGAGACTAGAAGTGGATTTTTTTCAGCAGATCGATTGCCAATTTATAAGATAAACCAAAAAGAAATACCCAACTCTAATTTTTTATCAAAAAATATAATTTGCCTTCCAATTTTTTATGATTTGAAAAAAAAAGAAATCTTATATATTTGTGAAAAACTTAATAATTTAAAATTTTGATAAATTGAAAAAAAAAGCGTATTTATTGTTTCATTTAAATTTGTTTTTTTCATCTATTGAAAAAAAAAATAGATTAATAGTAATTAAAAATTGCTATTATCCAATTTTGAACATTCCAAAATTATTTAAAATTCCAGTAAATTTAGAGGCATCAGCAAACACTTTGTTAGAAATAGAAAAATTAGATAAAGATTTTATTGTATCATTAAAAAATTTAATTTCTAAAAATTTAGTAAATTTAATTGGAAGCGGATATAATCAAATAATATCTCCAATAATACCTGAAGAAATTAATGATCAAAACTTAAAAATAGGAAACAAATATTACAAAAAAATTTTTGGACTTAAACCAAAGATTGCTCTTATAAATGAAATGGCATTCTCAAAAGACCTTATCCCAATTTACATAAAAAATGGTTATAAGTCAGTAATTATAGATATAGATAATATTAGTAATATTAGACAAAAAGAAACAAATCAAAAACTAAAAAAACCTTTTACTTATAAAGGTAAAAATTTAGACATTATTTTTGCAAGTTCTTTTTTATTTCAAGAATTTCAAAATTGTGTTTACGGAGATGTGTCGATTAAGAATTATCAAAAAAATATTAACAATTTAAAAAAAAATATTTATTCAATTTTACCTATTTATAGTGGAGATGCAGAAATATTTAACAATAGAGTAAAAAGATTCAAAGCAGAAAGAATTAAAACGCATGATGAATGGAAAAGAGTTTACAAGATTTTAAATTTATTAATTAGTGAAAATAATTTAGAATTTATATTGTTAAATCAGAATAGAGAGTATAACACATTAAAAAATATTGTAATTACAGATGGAGCTAATCCAATTATTGTAAAAAAACAACCAAAATACAATATTAGTAGATGGGCAGTCTCAGGGAAAAGTTCACAAAAAATAAATACACTTTGTTATAAATTTTTAAAAAATAAAATTTTGCTTATCCCAAAAATGGGAAAATTTTCTTTTTATAAAACAATGATTGATTTATGGTCAAGTGATTACAGAACACATATTACCAAAAAAAAATGGAGCAATTTTTTAAAAAAAATAAATTTCATAAATAATCAAATCAAACAACATAAAATTAAAGATACTAACAACTTTAATAAATCAAAAGATATTAAATCAATATTCTATAGCAATGAAAAAAATTTCTTAAATATTAAAACAAAAAACATAAATTTAATATTAAATATAAGAAGAGGATTGGCAATAGAACATTTAAGTTTTGAATCTCAAAAATTTAAAAATTTTATTGGAACATTGCACAGAGATGAAATTAATTCAATTTATGATGGATTCGATTATTATAGTGGCAATACAACACATGAAATAATTTCAGACTTGAATAAATTTTCAGATTTAAAAAAAGTTAAACCACATATATTTGAAAATGAAAAAGAAATTAAGATAGTCTCAAATCAATCAAACGAAATAAGTTATATTAAAAAGATAATAAATATAAAAAAAGATAAAGAGGAGATAATCATTAACACAATTTATAAGACTAAGAAAAAAGTTTTAGGTTCATTAAAAATTAATAATATTACTTTTTTAAATATAGATGATAAAAGAATCTCTTATCAATGTAAAAATGGTGGAAAAGCAGATTATGAATATCTATTAGATGAATTTTTTGACCATACTTTACCACCGTCAAAATTTGTGTCTTTAAATAATGGTTTGGGGTGTACAGACTCAAAAATACGTTTTAAAATTGGAAAAAATATTATCAATTTTGAATGGGATAATAGCGAAAACTATGTAATGCCATGTATTCAATATAAAAAAGTCAAAAATAAAAAGTTACTTAGATTATTTTTTTCAAATCAAGAATATGATGATACCTCTTTTCCAATTAAATTAAATAATGAATTTAAATTAAAAATTACTCCTGGAAATTAATGATCACAGCTATTGTTTTAGCTAGATGTAATTCATCAAGGTTAAAAAACAAACATTTTTATAAAATCAACGATGATGAGCTAATTAACATCATCTATAAAAATCTAAAAGAAAATGATCTAATTTCAGAAATTATACTTGCAACAGGAACAATCAAAGAAAATAAAAAATTTAAAAATTATTTTAAAAAAAATAAAAAAATTTATTTTCATAAAAATAATGAAAACGTAACAGAGAGAATCTATGAAGTTACAAAAAAAATAAAAAATAAATATTGTGTTTTAATTTCAGGCGATTGTTGTTTGACAGACAATGATTTTATAAAAAGACTTTATAATCAAATAAAAAATACAAATTATGATTTTATAAAATCTGATAAAAAATTAGTTCATGAAGGTATTACATTATTTAGAACGAAAATTTGGAAAAAAGTAAATCAGTTATCTTTAAGAAGTCATCAACAAGAACATCCGGGATATATTGTTAAAGAATTTCCAAAGCTATTTAAAATTGGAAAGTTTGTACCAAAAAAATATGAATTTTATAGACCTATAAGACTTTCAGTTGATACAGAGTCAGATTTAGACTTTATGAATTTGAATGCCAGATATTTAAAAAAACAAAATAAGCAATTTAATTTAAAAGAAGTTTTGAAATCTAAAAATTTTAATTATATCAATACTCATGTTACTCAAAAAAAAGCTATAGAAGAAAAAAAAAATAATTTTATTATTTTAACTTCTCAATCGAAAAAAGAAGGACTAGGACATTTTTCAAGGTCTAAAATTATATTTAGAGAAATAAATGAAGTTTTAACATCTAGTGTAAAAATTTATTGTATAGGAAAAAGTTTTTTTGATGAAAGTTTTATTTATAGAGAAAGATTGAAATTTCTTAAAAAAATTAATTACTCTTTATTTGAAGCTAACGATACTATAATTATTGATTTACCAAAAAATCAAATAAAAAAACTGGATTTAATTAAACTAAAAAAAAACAAAATCATCTTTATTGATAACTATAAAAATTTAAAAAATTCTATGACAATTATACCCTCAATAAGAAATCCAAATAAAATTAAAAAAAATTTTTTAATAGGAAAAAATTATTTGATTTTACCAAGAAAGAGTTTTTTGTACAAAGAAGTAAATTTAAACAGAAATCAAAATTTTTTTTTAAATAGTGGAAGTATCAAAATCAGTAAAGATTTTATAAATTTTATATCTGATAATAATTTAAATTTAATAGTTGGGAGGCTTATATCAAAAAAACAAATTAAATTGTTAAAGGATAAGAAAATAAAATATTTAGTTAACCCTAAAAATTTATTTGAAATTTTATCCAGTTCAAAAGAAATTTTTTGCAAGTTTGGTGTTTCGACCTATGAATTAATATCAATAGGAAAAACTCCTATAATTTATGATTTTAATGAAGTTGGTGAGCGCTTAAAAGATATTAAATTTTTATTTAAAAAAGGTTTAGTCAAATTGATAAGAAATAATAAGATTATTTCAAATAAAAAAGTATTGAAAATATCTATCAATACATGTTTGAATAATTTGATTAAGGTAATTCAATAAAATGAAAAAATATTTTATTTGTCTTGGTCTCGGAGTAAATCAATTAAATTTGTTAAAAAAAATTAATAAAGAAATAAACATAATTGCAATTGATAAGGATATTAAAAGAAATATTAGAATTTCAAAATATTACAAAACTAGTATCTATAATCTTGAATCCATTAAACAAATTTGCATAGAATTAAAAGAAAAGAATTTTAATATTCTTGGAGTCGTTTATAGATCATCTGGACCTACTATTATATCAGCTGAATTTATTGAAAAATTTTTTAGTATAAAAAGAATAGATAAGGAATTAATGAAATGTATTTATTCTAAAAGTTATTTTAGTAAATATTTAAAAAAAAATAATATTAAAAATTTATTTTCAAAAACTATCAAAAAATATCCAAATAAAAATAAAAATATATGTATTTTAAAACCAGATGCTCCAATATTAGGGAAAGCCAATGTATATATGATTGATAATAAAAATATTTATCATGATAAATTTAATTTATGTAAATACGAAAGTCATAACAATAAAGTTAATATTTCAAAATATTATAATGGGAATGATATATCGTCTTTTTATCTAGTTTTTAACAAAGAGATAAAACTAATTGCTAATACACAAGAGTTTAATTATTTTCTAAAAAATAAAATATCTTCTATAGGAATTTGTTCACCACCCTTTAATATATCAAAAAAATACTTATTGAAGAAAAATAAGGATGACAAAAAAATAATTAAACTTTTTGAACATTTTTATGGAATAATGTCAATTTCTTCTAAAATAACTAAAACGAACAAAATTTTACCATATGAGATTAATATAGGTCTTTCGGGTGATAAATTTGCAGATGAAATTTATCCTTGTATCTATGAGAATAGTTCATTATATGATTTTGAAATTAATATGGCATTACTCCAAAAAAAAAAAAAATTTTCATTTAGCTCAAAAAAATTTGCTGGAATTTTAAATGGGAAATTTTTTAAAAATAAAGATAAATTTAAACAAAACTTAAAATTATTTTATAAATTATGAAAACTTATTTTATATCGGGTGGCACTGGTTCATTTGGGAAAGAATTGTCTTCTATTTTGTTAAAAAATAAATTAGCAAAAAAAATTATTATTTTTAGTAGAGACGAATTTAAACAAGATCAAATGAAAAAACTTAATATTTTTAAAAAAAATGAAAAAATAATGAGATATTTTATAGGTGATGTACGTGATAAAAATAGAATATCACAAGCTATGAGTGAAAATAAGATAGATATTGTTATACATGCTGCGGCCTTAAAGCAAGTCCATACAACGGAGTATAATCCATTTGAAACAATAAAAACAAATATTTTAGGAGCTCAAAATATAATTGAGTCAAGTTTAGAGAATAATATTAAAAAAGTAGTAGCTCTAAGCACAGATAAAGCATGTTCACCAATTAACTTATATGGTGCAACTAAACTTGCATCAGATAAATTATTTACTGCTGCAAATTTATTTAAAGGAGGAAAAAAAACAATCCTTTCAGTCGTTCGTTATGGAAATGTTTTAGGAAGTAGAGGATCAGTTGTACCAATATTTCTGACACAAAATGAAAGTAAAAGCCCTTTTACAATTACTGATAAAAATATGACAAGATTTAACATTACATTGGCGCAAGCTATAAAGTTTGTGATTCAATGTATTAATAAAATGAAAGGAGGTGAGATATTTGTACCAAAAATTCCTTCATATAAAATTTTAGATTTAGTAAAAGCTGTGAATGACAAAAAAACGATTAAATATATAGGTTTAAGGCCAGGTGAAAAAATTCATGAAGAGATGATATCAACGACAGATGCAATTAATTCTAAAGAATTTAAAGATTATTTTATTATATATCCATCTTATACTAAAATAAATAATAAAAAAAAAATCTCAAATTATTCAAGCTATAAAAATAAACATTTTTTATCAATAAAAGAAATTAGAAGATTAATAAAAAATAATTATTATTCTTTTGAGTTAGAAAAAAAATGATTTCATATGGAAGACAATACATTGATAATAAAGATATCAATGGTGTTTTAAAAGTTTTAAAAAGCAATTTTTTAACACAAGGACCTACACAAAAAATTTTTGAGAAAAAAATTTCTAAATATTTAAATACAAAATATGTTTCTGCAGTTTCCTCTGGAACTGCAGCATTACATTTAGTATCAAAAGCCTTAAAATGGGGTAAAGGAGATACAGTGGTTTCCTCCCCTATTACTTTTGTTGCTGGTATAGCAATGGCGATAAATTGTGGAGCTAAACCTGATTTTGTTGATATAGATTCAAATACTTTTAACATTGATCCAAACAAACTTGAGTCCAAGTTAAAAAAAAAGAAAATTAAAGCTGTAATAATTACAGATTTTGCAGGTCAACCAGCAGATTGGGACGATTTATATTATTTAAAGAAAAAATATAATTTTCAACTTGTAAATGATAATTGCCATGCTTTAGGTGCTAAATTTAAAAATAAAATAGGTTATGCATCACAATATGCTGATGCTGCTTGTTTAAGTTTCCATCCTGTAAAAAATATTACAACAGGTGAGGGAGGTGCAATTTTAACTAAAAATAAAAACATTTATGACAAATGTAATTTATTAAGAACTCATGGAATAAAAAGAAAAATTAATGATAAAAAAAAATGGAATTATGAGATAGATGAATTGGGATTTAATTATAGATTAAGTGATATCAACGCTTCATTAGGATCAACACAATTAGATAAACTTAAGGTTTTTTTGAAATATAGAGAAAAAGTAGCGTTAAAATACAATAAAATTTTTGAAAATTATGATGAATTGAAAATTCCCACATTAAAATCAAACAGATCACACGCATATCATTTGTATGTGTTAAGAGCTAATTTTAAAAAATTAAAAAAAAATAAAAAAGATTTATTTAATTTTTTATACAAAAATAATATTAATCTTCAAGTCCATTATATCCCTATATTTTTACAACCATATTTTAAAAAAAATTTTAAATTTAATTTAAAAGATTTTCCTAACACTTTAAATTATTATGAAGAAGCTTTTAGCATGCCAATTTTTTATGGTTTATCTGATTCAAACTTATATAAAATATCTAAATTACTTATAAAATTTTTTAAATTATAATGACCTTTTTTATTGCTGAGATTTGTTCCAATCATTTAAATGATTTTAATCGTTGTAAAAAGATAATTGATGAAGCAAAAAAAATTGGATGTGATGCTGTGAAGTTTCAACTATTTAAATCTGATAAATTATTTGCTCCAGAAATATTAAACAAAAGCAAATCACATAAGAATGTTAAAAATTTAGAATTATCTCTCAAACTTATTCCAAAACTAAAGAATTATTCAAAAAAAAAAGGCTTACTTTTTGGTTGTACACCTTTTGATTTAGAAGCAGTAGATTTTCTATCTAGATTTGTTGATTTTTTTAAAATCGGTTCTTATGAATTATTAAGATTAGATATTTTTGAAAGATGTTTAAAATATAAAAAAAAAATAATTTTTTCTACAGGAATGGCATCCCAAAATGAAATTGAAAAAGTTTTGCATTTATTTAAAAAAAAGAAGTTTCTTAATTTTGCAGTTTTAAGATGTGTTAGCAATTATCCTGCAACAATAGATAAAATTAACTTATCGTCGATAAAATCCCTGAGAAGTTTAGTTCAGAAAAAATTTAAAAAAGATATCAAAATTGGTTGGTCAGATCATACAAGAAACAAAGGTGTTATTTTAAAATCAATCTTTTCTTTTAATTCAGAAATCATTGAGTTTCATTTAGATTTAGATGGTAATGGCCCAGAATATCAAGCAGGGCATTGTTGGCTTCCTGATGAAATTAAAGATGTAATAAAACATGCAAAGGAAAGCACTAAATATGATGGTGTTGGTGTTTTGGCTTTTCAAAAAAGCGAGATCAATGAAAGAAAATGGAGATCAGACCCAAAAGATGGCCTTAGACCAATGATGAAGGAAAGAAAAAAATTTAGATAATTTTTAAGGATCTATGAATTTAATTGAATCAAAAAGTATTACTAAATTTAAAAATCATAATTATAAAATTTTTGAACATTCAAAAAAAAAAAGTAATAGTATAATTCTAGTTGAGTTTCATGGCTGGTGCTCTGCACATATATGCTACAGTTATTTAATTAATACACTAAAAAAAAAATTTAAAAGTAAAGTTTTAGCATATGAAGGCTATACTTTAATAAGTAGTAAAATTGATCAAACAATTTTTCAAAAAATAAAAAGTCACGTAGGTAAGTCTACGTCATTAAATTTTTTTGGTGTTTATGATAGTATTGGTACTGAGGAATTTATCAGAGTTAAAAAATCGAGATATATTGATATTAAATATAACGAATTTTGTAAAAAAAAAATCAACCTAAAGAATAAAAATGATCTAATAAATCTAAAAATTAATAACATTTGGGTTGGTGATCTTATATATGATACTTTTTTAAAAATAAAAAAAGTCCCAACTATTAACATCCATAGTGAAGAATTTATAAAATTTTTTAATGATGCTGTTTATGTTTTTTTTTATTGGAATGAATTTTTTAAAAAAAATAATGTTAAAGCTCTAATAATAAGTCATTCAACATATTTATATGGAATGGTGATGCGGATAGCTAATTCTAATAAAGTTACAGTTTATAAACCTACATTTAACACAATATATAAGATAAAAAAAAAAAATTTCACAATAGGTGATGAATTTTTTTCTTTGAAAAAGAAATTCCAAAATTTACCAAAAAAAATACAAAAAAATGGTTTGAAATTAGCTGAAAACGAAATTGAGGAAATGTATAAAGGTAATAAGAAATTTGCTCTCGGGTATAATTATAAAAACAGAAAAGTAAATATTTTAAAAGTAAATAAAAATAAGATCTTAATTGCAATGCATAATTTTTATGATAGTCCACATGTTTTTGGAAAAATGTTATTTCCAGATTTTTATGAGTGGTTAAATCACATTGTAGAATTGAGCAAAAAAACTAATTATGAATGGTATTTTAAATTGCATCCAGAAAATACAAAAAAAGATTTAAATCTAATAAAAAAGATTTTATCAAAAAATAAAAAAATTAAATTAATTTCTAGTAAGATTAATAATAATATAATTTTTAATATTGGAATCAATTGTGTATTAACATGTTTTGGTTCGATAGGGTATGAATTTGCTTATCAAGGTATTAAAGTAATTAATGCTTGTGTTAGAAATCCACATGCTGGGTATGGCTTTACTTTAAACCCAAAAACTATAACTGAGTTTGATCATATGATACTCAATATACATAAAATTAAGTTAAATATTAAAAAGGCTGAAATATTAGAGTTTTTATTTATGAGAAGATATTTTCTAAGAATAAACTGGCTACAATTAAGTACAAACCAAATATCGAAAGGTTTTGGTTGGAAAAATAAAATTTATAGACCTTACATGTATGATGTTTGGGTAAATGAATTTGACAATAAGAAACACAATAAGATTAATAGAATATGTAATAAGTTTATAACTTCAAATCATTACAAATTAGAAAGGTTACATTGTGAATAATAAATCATTAAAACAAATATTGATTATCAGTGATATTCCAAAAAAAAAATTAAATATTAATTTTAATGATAATATTAATTTTTTTAAATTGAGTCATTTCAATAATATAAAAAAAATTAAATTTACAAAAAAGATTAAAAATTTTTATAAGATAATCTTTATTTTTTCAGACATTGATTATTTGCAGCTTACATCAAAAATTTCAAAGTATTCATTGTGCTTAGAAATGGTAAAAAAAAAATATTCAACAAAAAAAATAACCTTCCTTGATCTTGAAAATTTAAGAGTAAATAAAAACAATTTAGTTTATTCTAAACTAAAGAAAAAAATTTTTACTGAGATGATTGATTCTTATAATAATATGTTTTCTTTAAATTTAGATTTAAAATTTATAAATGAAAAGAAATTTCTATATTTTTTAAAAAAAGAATTAAAGTGATTTATGAAATTTCAACTTATAGACAAATTTGAAAATGCAAAAGAAGAAGGTGGTTTAAGAATTAATGGAAAATTAAAAAAAAATGAGGAAAATAAACCCTTAATATCTATCATTACAACTGTTAAAAATGGAGATAAATATCTTCAGGAGGCTATAGATAGCTTAAATTCACAAGATTATAAAAATTTTGAGCACATTATTATTGATGGGGGTTCAACAGATAATACTCTTAGTATCATAAAAAGAAATTCTAAAAAAATTGATTATTGGGTAAGTCTTGATCACGATAAAGGTATATATGATGGCTTTAATCTTGGAATGAAATTATCAAAAGGAAATTATTTAGGATTTTTAAATTCAGATGATAAGTTAGCTGATGGAGCTTTGAACACCTTGGTGAAATACATTAATAAGAATCCATCTATTGATTTTATTTTTGGATCAGTAAAAAAGCACTGGGGTATTTTACATGGATATAAACCATGGAAAATTAAATGGAGTTGGGGATTTTATAGTAGTCATTCAACAGGTTTTTTTATCAAACTTTTATCCGCACAAAAAGTAGGTTTATATAACTTGAATTATAAATATTCAGCTGACTATGACTATTTTTTTAGGATGATTGTTAAACATAAAATGATAGGAGTTGGCACTAAAAAAAATGAATTATTTGGTTATTTTAGAAGAGGAGGATTTTCTAGTAAAATAAGATTTTTAGACCATTTCTATGAAGAAATAAAAATAAGAATTGATAATGGGCAAAATTTGTTATTAGTATTAATTATATTTGTCTTTAAATACCTTAAACATATAAAAAAACTTAAATTATGAAAATTTTAATCACGGGAACCTGTGGCTTCATTGGTTTTAATTTAGCAAAAAAATTTTTAGAAAGTAATGTTAAATTTAAAATTATAGGAATAGATAATTTTGATAATTATTATTCTATAAAATTAAAGAAAAAAAGATTAGCTATTTTAAAATCTTATAAAAACTTCAAATTCACAAAGTTAGATATAGTGGATAAAAAAAAAACAGAAATTTTTGTAAAGAAAAAAAAATTTGATTATGTTATTCATTTGGCAGCTCAAGCTGGAGTAAGATACTCGTTGATCGATCCAAAAAAATTTATTGATGTAAACTTAATTGGTTACATAAATTTATTAGATGCTCTTGTTAAAAATAAACCTAAGAAAATTTTTTATGCTTCATCTAGCTCTGTCTATGGAGATAATGATAAATTTCCACTAAAAGAAACTGAAAAACTTAGTCCAAAAAATATTTATGGTGTAAGTAAAAAATTAAATGAAATTATATCTAAATACTATTCAAAAAAATATGATATTAAAATGGTAGGAATGAGATTTTTTACAATTTATGGAGAATGGGGAAGACCAGATATGTTTTTTTTAAAATTATTTAAGTCTGCATTTACAAATGAGGTTTTTAATTTGAATAATAGAGGCAATCACTTTCGAGACTTTACATACATCGGTGATATATTCAATTTGATAAAAAATTTGTTAAAAAAAAATACAAAAAAACATGAAGTCTATAATTTTAGTTCTAATAATCCAATTGATATAACTAAAATAGTTAAATGGGTTCAAAAAGATTATAAAATTAAGATCAAATTAAGACCCTTACAGAGAGCTGATATAGTTAAAACTCATGGATCAAATAAAAAAATAATTAATATAACTAATTACAAAAATTTTATGGATATTAGATCTGGTTTTGATTTAACGCTGAATTGGTATAAAGAAAAAAAAATTTTTAAATATTAAAATTTAAATGATCAATAATTTGAATTTTGATTGCCGGCTTTGCTCAGGTGATACTCAATTAAAATTTTCAGAAAAAATTTTAAATAAATACAGTATTAAATTTTTGGAATGCAAAAATTGTAAAAGTTTACAAACTGAAAATCCATATTGGTTAAAAGAATCTTATAATGAATGGAATACAAAATTTGATACAGGTGTTTTTTCAAGAGTAGAAAAAACATCTTTATTGACAATATTCCTTTGTAAATTTTTAAAATTTAAGAATATCATTGACTATGGTGGTGGAGATGGATTGTTTTGTAGAATATTAAGAGATTATAATTTTAATTGTAATACTTATGACAAATATTCGAAAAATATATATTCAAAAAATTATGATAATTTAGACCAAAAAAATTTAGATCTTTTAACATCATTTGAAGCTATCGAGCACTTTGAAAAACCAAAAGAGGAATTTGAAAAAATTTTTAGTATGAATCCTAAGGCTTTTTTATTGACCACATCAATCTATAAAGACCAAGATAGTAAATGGAATTACCTAGAATTAGCCACTGGTCAACATATTTTCTTCTATAGCAAAAGAGCTCTTCAAGATTTATCAAAAAAATACAATTATCATATATATTTCTTAGAGAGTGGATTTATATTGATGACTTCAGATCAGTTTAATTGTAATAAATTCAAAATCTTTTTATTAAAAAAATTACTTGTTAGAGAAAAATTTTTTTATATTTTGAGGTTTTTTAGAATTTTTTTAAATCCCAAAGGATATGAAAAAGATTATATAAATTTAAAAAAAAAATTATGAAATATTCATTAAACTTACCATCTCAAAGTAAATTAGAAAAAAAATATATCTTAGATGTATTAAAATCAAATTGGTTATCTTCTAATGGCAAACATACTTTGGAGTTTGAGAAAAAATTTGCAAAATTTTTAGGGCTTAAATTTGGACTAGCTGTTCAAAGTGGAACAGCCGCAATACATACAGCGTTAAAAGCTGCCAATATTAAAGATGGTGATCATGTAATAACTCCAAATTACACTTGTATCTCAAATCTTTCATGTATTTCACAATGCAAAGCAATGCCAGTAATTGTTGAAATAGAAAAAGATACACTGGGTTTAGATTATGAAAGTGTTATGAAAGCTGTTAAAATTTATAAACCAAAAGTTCTTCAGCTAGTTCATGTTTATGGTTATCCTGCAAGAGATACCAAAAAAATAATAAGTTTATGTAAAAAAAAAAAAATTATTGTAATAGAGGATACGAGTGAAGCTTTTGGCTCAACATTGAATGGGCAAAAAATTGGTACTTTTGGTGATATAAATGTGACTTCAATCAGATCAGAAAAAATGATTGGTGTTGGTGAAGGTGGAATTTTAACTTTTAAATCTAAATCTCTTTATAATAAGGCAAAACTAATTGCTTCCAGACATGCACCTTTTAGAAGAGGCAAGGATCCTTACTGGAAAAAATATTTTTCTAATGGTGAAGGATATAATTATTTAATGCCTCATTTACTTGGTGCTGTTGCCAGAGGCCAAATTGAAATGTTTAAGAATAAGATGCTTAAGAAAAAAATAAATGTTGGTAAAAATTATTACAAGATTTTTAATAATAAAGATTATTATATGACACAAAAAATTTTAAAAGGAAGTAAACCAGTATTTTGGTTGAATAGTATTTATTTTAAAAATTTAAATAAAAATAAAGTGATTAAACTAGGAGAACTTTTGATGAAAAATGGAATTGAAGTTCGTTCTGGATTTTGGCCATTAAATTTACAAAAAGGATTTAAATTTAAATATGTAAATGGTGTTAGTAATTTTACCAAAAATTTATCCAAACAAATTTTTGAGAAAACTTTAGTTTTACCATCAAATATTAATTTGACTAAAAATGATATTAAATATTTTTTCAAAATTATAAAAAGATTAATTAATGAACAAAAATAAGACTCTCTTATATGGAGGTAAATCTACAGGATTAATTGTTTATGAAATGTTGAAAGAAAAAAATAAAAAAATTTCATTTATTTTTGATGAATTTATAAACAAGCCTCATTTTAGACATAACGCAAAGTTTTCAAATAAAAAAAAAGATTTAAAAAACTTTATCAAAGAAAGTCATAAATTCTTCGTTTGTATTGGAATGTATGATGGAAAATTAAGAAATTATATATCAGATATTTTAAAAAAAGAGGGTCTTAAACCATTATCTATTATAAGTAAAAATGCAATTATTTATGATAAAAAGTTAGTTGGTGAAGGATTTTTAGCAATGCCAAATTCTGTAGTGCATAGAAAAACCAATATTGGAAAGAATTGTTATTTAAATGTAAATTCAATAGTTGATCATGAATGCCAGATTGGCGATGGAGTGCACGTGATGGGCTCAGCTTATATTGCTGGAAGAGTAAAAATTGAAAATTTTGCATCTATTGGTGCAAATTCAACAATACTACCCGATATAACAATTGGCCAAGGTGCAATTGTAGGTGCTGGAGCAGTAGTTACGAAAAACGTAAAACCATATGAAGTAGTTGCAGGAAACCCTGCAAGATTTTTAAGAAATAATAATAAAAAATACAAACTTAATATTCTGTGACAATAAGAGTTGGTTTTATCATAAATTTTAAATCAAGCAGTTGGTTAGGTGGATATAATTATTTTAAAAATTTATTTTTATGTTTACAAGAAAATAATAATAAAAAAATTATTCCTGTTTTGATAACAGATCAACATAATAATGAATTAATGGAAGATAGTATTTTTTCAAAATACGAAATAATAAAAACAAATCTGGTTTCAAGATCAAACATTACACAAAAAATTTTTTCTAAAGTATTAATAATTTTTTTTGGTCAGAATTTTTTTTTTGACAATTTTCTTAAAAAAAATAATATTAAAATACTTTCACATTCAGGATGGATAGGAAATAAAAGTAAAATAAAAAACTTTCCATGGCTACCAGATTTTCAGGAAATTCATTTTCCTGAAAACTTCAATTTTTTAAGTAAATTTATAAGAAAAATTAGAGTTGTATTTTGTAATAAATTTTCAACCAAAATATTAATTAGCAGCAAATCAGTTCAGCAAGATCTAAAAACAATAGATGTAAATGCATATAAAAATTCAATATTAATAAAACACTCTGTCGAAATTCCCGATTTTAAAAAACTTAAAAGCATGAAATATTTAAAAAAAAAATATAAAATAGATAATAATTATTATTTTCTTCCAAATCATTATTGGATACATAAAAATCACTTAACTGTTTTAAAAGCATTAGCAATAAAAAATAATTTAAAGAAAAGCTATCAAATAGTTTCAACAGGAAGCACATTTGATCATAGACATCCTAATCATTTTTTTAATATTAAATCATTTATTAAGAAACATAGCTTAGAAAAAAAATACAAAATATTAAAAGTAGTGCCTTATATAGACATGATTAGTTTAATGTATTATTCCATAGCTTTGATCAATCCTTCTTTTTCTGAGGGATGGAGTAATACAGTTGAGCAAGCAAAAGCAATGAAAAAAGATACGATAATTTCAAATATTAATGTTCATAAAGAACAAAAAGATAAGAATACAATTTTATTTAAACCTTATGATTACTTGAGTTTAAAAAAGATATTAGATAAAAAATTTTTAAATTTTTTAAGAAAAAAAAATAAATTTAAAAAAGATTACTTAAATTCTAATAAATATTTAAGAAAAAGTTTTATAGATAATTATCAAAAATCAATATTAAAATTTTTATAATGTTTTTTTGAAACCACCAAGAAGCTCAGGTAACATTCCTCTAATAAACCATAAGAAGTTAGAAAGAATTAAATTTTTGGAATTTATTCCATTATCAATTTTAAATTGTTTTTGACTCTTATTTAAATTCCAGGCGATTGCAGCTGATGCTATGTTTGAGGTTACATATATCAAACCATCACATTTTGATAATAAACTGGTCTCAATTAAAGCCTCTCTACCAAGTTTATATCTGTGATTTTTTCTTGGATATATCTTGAATGCATTATTTGAATTTGATCTAAATGATGATGGGATATAAATTATCTTATCTTTAAATTTTTTAATTAAAAAGTTTTTATAATTTTCCTCTTCAGTTACTAAAAAAATTTTTTCATATTTTTCAGATTTTAACAGTTGTTCTATTATTTTTAACATTTGTTTTTTTGTAGCTGGAAAAGGATGACCTGCAGATCTTTTGTAGCTTGTTCCTCTAAAATGAACACCTAAAACTTTTGTATCTTTAAAATATTTGTTTGAAAAATAATCAATAAACCTAATATATCTTTTTTTAAGCTTCAAATTTTGTTTAAATACTTCTTTGATTTCATTTGATATCAAATCTAATTCAAAATGTGGTTCAAATTTATTTGAAGTAATAATTACATTTTTACTTTGATAAACTTCTGTTAGTTTTGTGTTATCAAAATTTTCAAAATAATATTCCCATGAATTTTTAATTTTGAAAACTTCATTAACTTCATTATAAATTGTTGGAAAATTTTCCATATCGACAATTGGAATATAGTTATTTTTTTTTGCAATCATTAAATGATTAATTACAAACAAAACGTTAGAAAAAAATCCAGTACCTGGTGTTCTTTTAATTACATAAAATATTTTATTATAATTTTTTTTACCAAAAGAATATTGTTCTGTATTAGATCTATAATACTTTTTGTATAAATTATTTGTATTTAAGGTTAACCGGCCAGGTGTTTTAACACTTAATTTAAATATAATTTTTCTTAGGACACCTATCATTAGATATTAAATCTCTAGTATTAATTTATTCTTTGTATATAAAACATTACAATATGAACATTTCGCTAATAATCACAACCATTAATAGACCTAATATTAATATAAGATCTTTTAGCAAAGGATGCAAAAATAGTAATTGGAATTTTATTGTAGTTGGAGACAAAAAAACACCTAAGAATTTTAGCCTTTCATATGGAGATTATTTTAATATATCAGAACAAAGAAAACTCAATTTTCAATTTGCAAAAATATGTCCATATAATAGTTATGCAAGAAAAAATATAGGTTACCTAATAGCTTTTGAGAAAAAAACTAGTTTTATTGTTGAAACAGATGATGACAATAGTCCTAAAAAAAATTTCTTTAAAAAAATAAACATTTCACACAAAGTAAAATCGATAAAGAATAATAGTTGGATCAATATATATGATATTTTTTTAAATAATAAAATTCAAATTTGGCCAAGAGGTCTACCACTAGATGAAATTAATAAAAAAAAAATTATTTTAAGCAAAAAGTTAATAAAAAAAGATTTTTTTTTACAGCAAGGTGTGGCTGAAGGCAATCCAGATGTGGATGCTATATTTAGACTACTAAATAATAAAATAAATATTAAATTTAAGAATACTAAGGTGTCTTTATCAAAAGCCATCTCTCCATTTAATAGTCAGAATACAATTTGGCATAAATCTATCTTTAAATTGATGTATCTTCCAGTTACATGCCAAATGAGATGCACTGACATATGGAGAAGTTTAATTACTCTAAAAATAATGCAGATTAATAATTTTGATATATTATTTTTTGGTACAAATATATTTCAAAACAGAAATTTACATAATTTAATGGATGATTTTTCACAAGAAATATCTCTTTATTTAGATAGTAAAAAAATTTACGATTTATTAAACAAGGTTAAATTAAAAAAAGGTTTTGATAATTTTTCTTCAAATCTCATTAATTGTTATAAAATATTAATCAACAATCAAGTATTTGAAGAGGAAGAATTAATATTTCTTAAAGCTTGGCTAAATGATTGTGAAAAAATTAATTTAAATTAATCCTATTGTTTCTTTGAGATATTTACTACAATTTAAATTGTAATCAAACCTATTCAAACTTTCATAACCTAAATCAGTTTTTTTTACAAAATCATTTTTTTTATTCTTATATTTAATTATCAACTTGGATAATTTCTTGTAATCGTTAATTTTAAATAAAGTTCCAAATTTATTTCCATTCAATATTTCATAAGGTCCAGTTGGACAATTTGTTGAAATAATAGGAATTTTTAATGCCATACATTCCAATAATACATTTGGAAGCCCTTCATATTTGGATGAAAGTATAAATAAATCAAATTTCGAAATATATTTATAAGGATTATTAATTTCTTTTATTATATTAACTCTGTGACTAAGTTTATTTTTTTTTATAAAAAAATTTAATTTAGCCTCTAGACTACCATACCCAATGATTAATAAATTAATTTTTATTTTTTTTGGTATTTTTTTTATAGCTTTAAGCAGTAATATTTGATTTTTTTGATCGGTTAATCTTCCAACGTTAATAATATTAATATAGTTTTTTTTTATAAATTTTTGGTTAATTTTTATTATTGCCTTTTTTTTAATCTCTTTAAGATTAAGTGGATTATAGATCATAGTGGATTCCATATTAAACTTTTTTTTCATTTGTTTCTGAAAATGATAGCTATTAACAATTAATTTATCTGCTTTTTTTATAAAATAAGAATAAATATAATTTTTTAAAACATTAGTTGTCCATCCTGTTGGAGAAGAATTTGATCTTAAAATAATTTTTTTACCTAAAAATTTACAAAGTATTAGGCTGTATATGTTTGCCTGAAAAGAAAAAACAATTACTTTGCTAAAGATTATTTCTTTTAAAAGTAAAATTAAGCATATTAAATATTTAATGTATTTATTGATAATAATTGGTTTTTTTTTAAAGCTTATATATTTAATATTTTTATTGAGTTTTGTTTTGTATAATTCATCAAATGTTATTAATTTTATATTAGGAATTTTCTTTGAAAAAAAATTTGCTAGCATCACTAGATTTTTTTCAACACCACCACCTTCCATCGCTGGCATGAAAAAGATAATTTTTTTTTTCATTAAAAATTTATTAAGTAATTTGTTTAAATTTTCTGTATAAATTTCTTAAGCTTAACTTTCTGTCTGATATTTTTTTACTTTTATCTAAATTATTTTGATTTTTTTTCTTTAAGGTTGCTAAACCTGAAGACAAGAAATCAAAATTCAAATCAAATTTATCAGTATTTGAAGAATATATTTCTATTATCTTTTCAAATGTTTCTTTATTATTTATCTCGCAATAAAAATTATTTCTTGGTTTGTCAGTCAAATAGGGTAGGTGTGATATATCATCAATAAATAAATATCCCCCAACTTTGAGTAAATCATAATAACCATAAATAATTTTTTCAACGTGATCTGCTTCGTGCAAAGTATCTATAAAAATGACATCTAATTCTTTGTTAATATTATTTCTTATTAACAAAAAATCATCATCTCTTGAACGAATAAATTTCCATCTATCACTATCCGAAACTTTAGAGCAATCATCAACATCAACTGAAGTCAAAAATCCCTCATTTTTTTCACATATTTCTAAAAATATATTTGTCGAGGTGCCTCTTTGTACACCCAACTCTAAAATATTAATGTTTTGAATATTATTTATTTTTGGTAAAATTTCTCTCTGTAGTTTATTAATGTATTCTGACATTATATGATAATTAAATTAATTTTTTAAACAACCTTTCTAATTTTAAAATTTGAACTATAAAAAAATATATTATTGGTCACCATCATTCGTTAATATAGCAACTAATAGGGCTGTTATAAACTCTTCATATTCACTTGGCAAATATAATAATTATTTTAAGGGTTCTATCATTAATTTTTTTGGAGAATTTACAAAATTTAAGAAAGAATTAAATGATAAAAAGGTAGAGACAATAGATTTTTATAATTCAAATTTAATTAACTTTTTTCCCAAGCATGGAAAAGTTAGTAGTAGATTTTCCTATCTGTTGATTTTCTTTTTATCATTTTTTCCATTAAAAAATTTGATACAAAAAAATAAACCAGAATATTTAATTATTCATTTAATAACCTCATTACCATTAATTTTGTTAATTTTTTTCAGATTTGAAACAAAATTTGTGTTGAGGATATCTGGTTTACCAAAAATGAATTTTTTAAGAAAATTATTATGGAAAATAGCTTTTAAAAAAATATACAAAGTTACATGTCCAACTCAAAGTACACTTTCTTATATCAGATCGCTTAATATTGTATCTGATAATAAAATTAGTCTTCTATACGATCCAATAATTAATGTAGCTGAAATAAATGATAAGAAAAAACAATATAATCTTGAAAAAAGAGACTATTTCCTTGCAGCTGGAAGACTTACTAGACAAAAAGATTTTATGTTTTTGTGTAAGGCATTCAATGAAATAATAAATAAAAATAAAGATATAAAATTATTTATTGCTGGTGATGGAGAAGATAAAGATAAAATAATTAATTATATAAAACATAAAGGATTAGATAAAAACATATTTTTATTAGGACACGTTGAAAATATATTTCCTTATTTTGCTAATGCTAGAGCATTTATTTTAACATCTTTATGGGAGGATCCAGGATTTGTATTAGTTGAAGCAGCTTTTTCAAGAACTTTAATTTTAAGTAGTAATTCTAAGCCTGGTCCAGAAGAATTAATTAAAAATGATTATAATGGAATAGTTTACCAGACAGGAAATCAACATGATTTCAAATTAAAATTTGATAAAATTTTAAAATTACAAAACATCGATACTTTAAAAATAAATAGTTTAAAAAGTATAAAAAAATTTACTATTTTTAGTCATTATCAACAATTAAAAAAAATTATTTTGGATAAAGAATTATAAATGCAAGAATTGATTTATTTTTTTTTAATTTCTGTTTTAATTATGATGTCTGTTCTTGGTTATGGGT
>ENA-UOXV01002926-UOXV01002926.1-marine-metagenome-genome-assembly--contig:-NODE-2926-length-21642-cov-9.330245_pt1 | contig 21642 bp, 19 predicted proteins | sample MGYA00238165_ERZ766961 | MGnify/ENA primary metagenome ERZ766961 (study PRJEB28924, sample SAMN03173240) | marine metagenome | biome: Marine; feature: Water; material: Subsurface seawater | place: North...
AGAATTAGTATCAGAATTAGTCGCAAAGCCGCCTGTTTCACTAACCGGCGCTGTTAGCTGAAATTCGCTAATAACCTTTCCACCTCGGCTCCGTTCGGACGACAACATCCGCAGCAAATGATGGCAGACCACTCGCCCATGCCGACTTTTTTGACGAGTCACCGCCATCCCTTTGGCGGCCCGCATCGCCAATTGGCTATGCAGGCGGCCTGCTGGCGACAGCCGCTCTGATAGTTCCTGCTCTGCTCGATACTGAAAATTGATATTCATTATCAGCCTCCGTGACCACTGTACGTATACACAGCCTCAATATACTGTTTACTTATACAGTAGTCAACAGTCTAATTACGCAGCACACACCAGTGCATTACCTTCGCGGTGCATCAAAATTTTATCTCCTGATTTATAGCGGCCCGATAACAACTCCTGAGCCAAGGGGTTCTCAATATAGCGTTGAATCGCCCGCTTCAGAGGCCGCGCACCGTAGACAGGGTCATAGCCCACATCCACCAGAAACTCCATGGCCTCGGCGTCAAGCTCCAGGCAGATATCAGTTTCCTGCAGGCGCCGTTGCAAAATCTGCAGCTGGATCTTCGCAATACCGACAATCTGATCTTTTGACAATGGATGGAAGACCACAACGTCATCCACTCGATTTAAAAATTCCGGCCTGAAGTGTTGGGTCACAATTCCCATCACCGCGGACTTCATCTCATCATACTCCGCCCCTCCTGAGAGCGTTTGAATAACATCAGAGCCGAGATTCGATGTCATGACCAAGACGGTGTTCTTAAAATCAACCGTTCTGCCATGTCCATCCGTCAAACGACCATCATCAAGCACCTGCAGCAGGATATTGAAAACATCCGCATGAGCCTTTTCCACTTCATCCAGCAAGATCACAGAATAAGGTTTACGCCTGACAAGCTCTGTCAAATAACCACCTTCTTCATAACCAACGTATCCGGGAGGGGCCCCAATGAGACGTGCTACGGAATGCTTTTCCATAAACTCCGACATATCGATACGTACCATCGCATCTTCAGTATCAAACAAAAATCGCGCCAGTGATTTGCACAGCTCAGTTTTACCCACACCGGTCGGGCCAAGAAACAAAAATGATCCGTTGGGCCTATTCGGATCGGAAATTCCGGCCCGCGAGCGTCGAACTGCATTAGCCACCGCGTTCACTGCTTCAACTTGGCCGACCACTTGCTTGTGCAATTCAGCCTCCAACTGCAGCAGTTTGGCTTTTTCGCTTTCAAGCATCTTCGCCACCGGGATACCCGTCCACTTAGACACCACCTCGGCAATTTCCTCGTCAGTCACTTTGTTACGCAACAGCTTCATGTCTACCGTTTCTATTTTCGAAGCCGAGTCCAGTTCCTTCTCGAGCCCTGGAATCGTGCCATATTGCAGTTCTGACATCCGCGTCAAATCACCGGCTCGTTTAGCTGTTTCCATGTCTAACCGCGCCTGCTCCAGAGCTTCTTTGATATGCTGAGCACCATGCAACGCGGCCTTCTCGGCGTTCCAGATTTCTTCGAGGTCTGAATATTCCTTCTCCATCGTTTCGATGGATTCATTCAAGGTCGCCAGGCGTTGCAGCGAACCTTCGTCTGTCTCTTTCTTCAGGGCTTCACGCTCGATTTTGAACTGAATCAGACGCCGTTCCAGACGATCCATATCTTCCGGTTTCGAGTCCATCTCCATGCGAATCAAACTGGCGGCCTCATCAATCAAGTCAATGGCCTTATCGGGCAACTGGCGATCAGAAATATAGCGATGAGAAAGCTTGGCCGCAGCAATAATCGCAGGGTCAGTAATATCCACACCATGATGAATTTCGTAACGCTCTTTCAAGCCACGCAAGATCGCGATGGTGTCTTCGACATTAGGCTCATCCACCTGGACTTTCTGAAAACGACGTTCAAGGGCGGCGTCAGCCTCTATGTATTTGCGATACTCATCCAGGGTCGTGGCACCGACACAATGCAGCTCACCCCGAGCCAACGCCGGCTTCAGCATATTGCCCGCGTCCATCGAGCCTTCGGCCTTGCCAGCACCCACCATCGTGTGAATTTCATCGATAAAGAGAATGACGCTACCCTCTTCCTTCGATAACTCGCTTAAAACGGCCTTGAGTCGCTCCTCAAACTCTCCCCGAAATTTCGCGCCGGCGATCAGGGCACCCATATCCAACGACAAGATACGTTTGTGACGCAAGCCCTCAGGCACCTCGCCATTGATAATGCGTTGCGCCAGGCCTTCAATGATTGCCGTCTTACCTACACCAGGCTCACCAATTAGAACCGGGTTGTTTTTCGTACGGCGTTGTAGCACTTGAATGGTGCGCCTGATCTCGTCATCTCGCCCAATCACAGGGTCAAGCTTGCCCTTCTCTGCGAGTTCAGTCAGATTGACCGTATACTTGTCGAGGGCCTGCCGGGTCTCTTCTGCATTCGGATCCTTGACTGACTCACCACCGCGCATCTGATCAATGACCCGCGCTAGGGCTTCCTTCTTAACATTATACTTCTCAAATAGCTGGGCCAGGTTACCACGATCTTCAAGCGCCGCCAGGATCACCAGTTCGCTGGAAATGAATTGATCATCGCGCTCCTGGGAAAATTTGTCTGCGCGATTGAGTAGACGACCGAGCTCGGCAGACACCTGTACATCACCAAAATTGTCTTTCTGCACCGCCAAGTTCCCCAGCAGCCCATCGAGCTCCTCACGGAACTTGGCGACATCGACGCCCATTTGTGCAAATAACGGCCTAGTAGATCCTCCCCGTTGATCGAACAGCGCTATGACCAGATGGATCGGGGTGATCTGATTGTGGTCCTTGCCCACCGCCAAAGACTGAGCATCAGACATGGCTTCTTGTAGTTTGCTGGTAAATCGATCTATTCGCATGAGTTATACGTCCTGTATTTGACTTGCCGAATGTAGGCTAAAACTTAGTTTGGGGACAGGCACTACTTATTCAAGAGAAAATTACTCACCATTTAGCAACCTCTCAGCACCCTCAAATGATCTTGGTAGTGGCTTTCGATTGCTTTCGAGAGAACCCTGTGTCAATTTTGGCGGTTTTCCAGCAAGGGAACTCTGTGTCCAATAACCCGCTTGAACAGAACGATCCTGCCGTCTTCGATAGAGGAGCAAATACTGGCTTCACGCATTTCAAGCATGCCACAGGCTTCTCGATGAGCGGACTGAACATGGCGTACCGCAACGAAGTAGCCTTTGGCCCGGAACTCGGCCTGCTTGTCATTAGTATTCCTTTGGCAACCTGGCTCGGCAGTAGCCCTTTAGAATGGGCGGCATTGATAGGCGCGGGCTTGATCGTCCTAATTGTTGAGCGACTTAACGCTGATGGCTGAAAAAGTCTACATCACACCAGAAGGCGCCAGGATGCTGAGGGACGAACTCACGAATATCTGGCGCGTCACACGGCCGGCCGTGACCAAAATCGTCTCTGCCGCGGCGGCACTAGGCGATCGCTCAGAAAATGCGGATTATATTTACGGTAAAAAGCATCTACGAGAGATCGATAAGCGTATTCGTTATCTTACCAAGCGCTTGGACAATCTTGAGATCGTGGATCGCAAGCCCACAGAACTCGACAAGGTGTTTTTTGGCGCCTGGATTCACCTAGAAGACGCAACCGGTGCTATCAACCTGGTGCGTATTGTCGGGGCCGATGAATTTGACTTGAAAAAAGGTTGGATCAGCCTGAAATCGCCACTCGCCGTCGCTCTATTGGGCAAGCGCGAGGGTGATGATATTGTTGTTAAACTGCCCAATGGCAAACAGGAACTGTACATTCAGACCGTAAGTTATGAACCACCAGACAACACCTAGTCGCAGGAATAGAGCATGAGTTTTGAACGGCACAACATCCAGCGTATGCAAGGCTACGCCTCCGGAGAGCAACCGGAAGACGCTCAAACAATCAAACTTAATACCAACGAGAACCCATATCCCCCGACACCTGCGGTGCAAGGCGTTATGCAGGATTTTGATCCGGTAGCACTTCGGCGCTATCCGCCGCCCACCGCCGACGCTTTTCGAGATGTCGCTGCGGCTTTACACGGGGTCGCTCGCAACAACATCATCGCCACTCGAGGTGGCGATGAACTATTACGCCTCATTATCACGACCTTCGTCGATCCGGGCCGGCTGATCGCTATGACAGCACCCACCTATTCTCTGTATCCGGTCTTGGCGCAGATTCAGGACTGCCCGATATTGCAGATTCCGCTGCAGCCCAACTGGGCGCTTGCTGCGGACTTCTGCGACCAGGTTAACAACGCTGGTGCCGCGCTGACCCTGATCGTGAACCCGCACGCACCAACGGGACACTTGCTGGATGCTGCAACTATTGCGTCAATGGCTGCTCAACTGAATTCGGTCCTGTTGATTGACGAAGCCTATGTGGATTTTGTTGACCCATCAATACGGCATGACTGCCTTGATTTAGTCAATCAATTCGATAACTTGCTGTTCCTGCGCACGCTGAGCAAGGGTTACTCTCTGGCTGGCTTGAGATTTGGTTATGGCATCGGTGCTGCTAGTTTAATCACACCCATGCTGGAAAAGACTCGCGACAGCTATAACCTCGACCTACTCAGCCAAAAAATTGCCACGGCAGCCCTGCAAGACCAGGAACATGCTCGATTGACCTGGCAACAAGTGCGCGCAGAACGACAGCGACTCAGTGAGGCTTTGGCGGATATAGGCCTGACTTCGTCCCCCAGCCACGCAAATTTTTTGCTGGTGCAGGTTCCTGCAGCCATCGGCATATCGGCAGCAGCGCTCTACCAGGGTCTCAAGCAAAGACACATCCTGGTGCGCCACTTCGATCAGCCAAGGCTCGACGACAAACTTCGCATCACCATTGGCACATCGGACGAAAATGCACAACTGCTCAAAAATTTGAAGGAATTGCTGCCTGCGGCGTAACCCAGTGTCACTGGTAGCCAGCAACATCAATGAGCCTGCTAAAATCATTAAGCCATTTAGGGTGCCCTCAATATGGTCGACGCCGACATCAATCCCACTTCTCTCACTGGTCGTATCGTACTGGCGCCAAATTTTTCTTGGACTTGGCGGGCCAACCTCACCTTACTTTATAGTCTGATGGCTATCTCCGTGACTATCGGTGGTGGATTCTTATTGGCCGGCGCCTGGTTAATCCTACCTTTTTCGATTCTTGAGATAGGCTGTCTCTGGTTATGCATTCATTACTGCGTCTCCCGGTGTTATCGCCAGGAAATAATCACAATTTCGACCCACGAAGTGATGATCGAAAAAGGCATTTTTCATCGTCAGGAAGTCCGGAACTTCAACCGTAGCTGGTCTCAATTTTTGGTGAAGGAGCCTCGCCGTCGCGGCGATACGAGCACCATCTGTATCCGCTCTCACGGACAGGAACTGGAAATAGGCAGCTTCCTTAACCAGGAAGACAAAACCCGCCTCGTACGTCAACTACACCAGGTTGTTTATGGATAATGATATGGCTATGATATCAATAGTCTCGACGAGACGGGTAGTTAAGCGTCTTTTGAATCAGACCATGGCACTATAAATAATGATCATTTGGGGTTCACAACAGCCTCCCCAACAGGATCGGCAACTTGGCCCAGGTTTTCTTAAGTTATGCACATGAGGATCTACCGCGCGTAAGATCCTTGGTGACCTCACTTGAAGCTGAAGGATATTCAGTATGGTGGGATCGTGCACTACAACCCGGGGAGAGCTTTGAGGCTACCATTGACCGCGAAATTCAGGCAGCCCAATGTGTTGTTGTGGTCTGGAGTTACAGCTCAGTCAACTCTCAATGGGTCAAAAATGAAGCTCTTGAAGGCTTAGATCGCGATGTACTGGTCCCCATCAGCATCGATGAGATTCGTTTGCCTGTCGCGTTTAAACAGCAGCAGTGCGCTAACTTCAAGAACTGGCCCCAGGCTGTGGATCCAAATGAATACCGAAAGTTCTTGTCAGTACTCGACCGCGTACTCAATGCTGACAGCGCAGAAGAACTTCGCGAGCTCAAGGGTATTAACCACATGCGATCCAGCGGACGGCAACGTTATCGCCGTCGACGTGACTATCTCTTGCCCGCAACTATCATCATTGCGGCGACCATTCTCTTGGCGGCTATTTCGCTCCTAACGCAGGATCGAGTCGAGCTGGCCAAGGTTACACCGCGACTCACCATCGTCCCCTTTGCTTCCGGCAACACCCCAGATGAACAATTTTATGCTGACAGCATGACCAGGGAAGTTATCCAGCGCTTCAGTCAGTTCGAAGATCTTGAACTCATTCAGGTCGGCGGTCTCTGGAACCTGGATCTCACTTCCATACCCCTGAATATCATGCAAACAGAGTCTGATTACGCTCTCAGCGGCGATGTTGTTGTCAGTGAGGGGAACGTTAATCTTTCGGTGCAACTGAAGGATCTCGCGTCAAATTCGCTCATCTGGCAAACAGTCTACAGCGACTCCAGCGATAATATTTTTGAGCTCCAGAAAAAACTTGTGTTTGGCGTATTAGGCAAACTGAATCTGGCCTCTGGTGATCATCTGGAAATGGCTAATCTTAAGTCTATTAGCCCCGACAAAACTGCCTACAGGGAATACCTACGGGGCATTGATCTGTTGCGCCGTGGCGAACAGCATCATATTTTGTCGGCTATCAAGCGGTTTGAAACAGCAACGATGATTGACCCGAATTTTTCCGTGGCCTACGCCGCCATGTGCAGAGCTTATTTAGAACGCTATCGAATCAGCAACGCTACCGAAGAATTCGACATGGCTCAAAAAAACTGCCGGCAAGCTCTGCACCTCAATGAACGTCAGAGTGATGTCCAGCTGGCTCAGGCTGAACTTTATCGGACCAGTGGCGAAACGGATCTGGCGCGCTATCACTATACTAAGCTATTGGAACTAGATGCTCGTAGCGCCGAGGCAAACATGGGACTGGCCGACATCTTTGCCCAAGAAGGCAACTACCAGTCTGCCGAGGCCCTATACTTGAAGGCGACACAATTACGGCCAAGTTATTGGAAAGCACAGAACCAACTTGGGAGTTTCTATTTTCGACATGGGCTCTACTTCCAGGCCATAGAAAGTTATCTTCGAGTCACCCAACTAACAACGGCTAACGCCACCGCGTTGAACAATCTCGGGGCCGCACAGTACTATGCCGGGCATTTCGACCAAGCTTATCAATCTTGGCTCAAGGCCAGTCAGTTTTCGACGAACTCGGCGGCCTACTCGAACATGGGCACCGCCCTGTATTACGCCAAACGTTTCGATGAGGCGTTGCAACAGTTCGAAACCGCTGTAAAAATGGACTCTAATGATCACCGACTCTGGGGCAATATAGGCGACATCCTGCGCTTTACCGCTCAAGACGAGCAACACGCGCAAGACGCATACCAGCAGGCAATCCGACTCGCTGAGAAAAACCTGACTATCAATCCCACTAACTCCGCTACAAATTCACGGCTAGCGGTTTATTACGCGGCTATCGGTGACCAAGAGAATGCTGAGAGTCAGATCGAAAAATTCCAAAACAATAATGGCACCGATTTCAATGTATTGTATGATCTTGCTGTAGCGACTTCGCTACTGGGACAGTTGGCGTCCTCGAGCCACTATATTGATATGGCCCGAGAAGCTGGCTATCCTCAAGTACTGCTTGACTCAGATCCACAATTCCAAGACAAGGACGTCTTATGAATATAAAAATGATTAGTCTGTTTTTTTCCGCACTATTTTTTACCAGCGGCAGTTTCGCCGCTTCTAACTTGCAAGTAATGTTTAATGGCTGCGAGCCGACTGAGGTCATTAGCCATGATCGTAGCTGCGGCGGTAGCGCTAACGACCCGAAAGACACAGCCTGTCGCGACAACAACGGTCCTGTGCGCTGGGCACCTCTGGATTCAATCGCAAGTATTACGACTAAAGCAGGCTCTCCCGGCGAACTTAAAAATTGCCAGGCCCGCCCCAACCAAGGTTACTACCAGTGCATTGTCACGGGTAAGTCAGGCGATCACGTTGCCTATAATGTCACGTCTACCGAAGGTTGCGTGCTGGATCCCATCATTATCATCAACTAATAGCATGCACTAATTTACTGATATCACTGGGCCCCTGTCGCGTTTTTCAGGGCGCCCTTTCATTGGCGAGCTTTCATTGACGAGCTTTCATTGACGAGCTTTCATTCACAATGAACATTCACAATGAGTACAAGGGCAATGATTTACACTGGCGCAGAGGGTGGCGTGAACGCAAGCGACGAGTCGCCAACTTAAACTGATATTCAGTACCGATAGACCCAACATCTACCTTTGTACTTTAATCACTCTTCCTGCGGTGGCCATAGACCCTGGTGTGTTTTGCGCTTGCGTAGTCGACATCAACGAGCGCACCGGTCATGTGGCAGCTCTTTTCGTTTTTACACCTATCAGCGTCGCAGCCAAGACTCACACAAAGGTCTCCAGGCTCATAGACTTCACGTTGTTAATTGATCGCTTGCGGATTTAGTGAAACGACCTTTACGGCAATATACTATTTGATATGTGTTCGCCCATGCCGGGTTACTTTACGGCTCTTTGTGTTTTATGCCTCACCACTTCTCCTTCCTCCATGAAGATGACCTCCTCGGCTATATTCGTCGCCAAATCAGCAATGCGTTCGAAGTTGCTGGATATAGTCAGTAATGACAGACTCGGCGCGATCAACCGAGCATCAGACTCCATGACACTTCTAAGTTTGACATACATCGCAGCATGAATAGTATCCACTTCATCGTCCAACTTGCACACTGATTTCGCCAGGGCGACCTCATGATTCACTAACGCATCCAGGCAGGATTTAACCATTGTCTTGACTAACTCCCCCATCGCACCGAACTCCAGGTTTTCTTCGATACGTGGATACTGAGCAAGAAACTCGATCCGCTCAAGCACATTGATTGCTTGATCGCCCATTCTCTCAAGGTCGTTATTGACTTTCAGCACAACAATGATAAAACGCAGGTCTACCGCCACCGGCTGATGCAAGGCCAACACCTTGAGGCACTCCTCCTCAATGGTCACCTCCATTTCGTTTATCTCTACCTCCGCCTCGCGCATCAGCGCTGTAATCGACAGATCTCTGTTCGCCTGCAAGGAGATGGCGTGATTAATATTTTCTTCGACTCTGGCGCCAAGTAGCAGAATCGACTTTCTCAAGTTATCCAGGTCACGTTGTAGATGCATAGTCATAATCGTTAGCCAAACCTCCCTGTGACGTAGTCTTCGGTTCTTTTTTGTTTTGGTCGCGTGAAAACCTGATCAGTATCTCCATACTCAATCAACGCACCACTCTCCATAAAAGCAGTGTAATCGGAGACTCGCGAAGCTTGCTGCATGTTGTGTGTAACAATCACGATCGTGTAGTTTTGTTTAAGTTCAAACAATAAGTCCTCAATCCGCGCCGTCGACACGGGATCAAGTGCCGAGCAGGGCTCGTCCATCAAAATGACCTCCGGCTCCATTGCCAGCGCCCGAGCAATGCAGAGTCGTTGCTGCTGGCCACCGGAAAGATTGAGGGCTGAATCATCTAGGCGATCTTTAACTTCTTCCCACAAAGCAGCCTGTTTCAAGGCCCGCTCAACTCGCAGGTTAATATCACCTGGCAAGCCGTTAATCGTTGGCCCCCATGCGACATTGCGGAATATAGATTTAGGAAACGGGTTAGGCCGTTGAAAAACCATGCCCATATGCAAACGTACCTCAACCGGATCGACACCTTCGTCATACAAATTCGTGTCCCGATAAAGAATCTCACCATCTTGGGTAACATGATCGATAAAATCATTCATCCGGTTTAATGATCTCAACAGCGTGCTTTTCCCACACCCTGACGGACCAATTATCGCTGTGATTTTCTTTTCATAGATCGACAGATTGACGTTCTTTACCGCGGCATGCCCGCCATAGCGGATCGTAACATCCCGCGCCTCCAGTACTGCGTTCTCACTGTTGATCATTTCTGTGTTCCTTTGTAGCGAATGAGCACAGCCAGTGCATTCATGGTAAGCAAAACGGCGAGCAACACGATGATACCGGCAGCCGCAAGTTCATGGAATTCCGCTTGAGGCCTCGAGGCCCAGTTAAATATTTGAATGGGTAGCGCAGTAAACTCATCCATTGGCCCTTCCGGTGTAAACGCAACGTAGGTTAGGGCACCGATCATAATCAAGGGCGCTGTCTCGCCTATCGCCCTTGACAAGGCGAGAATAACACCCGTTAAAATACCCGGAATCGCCGCCGGCAATACATGTGACCTAACAACCTGCCACTGGGTCGCACCAACTGCATAAGCCGCCAGCCGGATGGAAGAAGGTACTGCGCGAATTGCTTCTTTTGATGAGATGATAATGACTGGCAAAATCAGCAACGACATTGTCATGGCACCAGCTAGCACACTGCGCTCAAGACCGAAGAAACGCACAAAAATCGCCAACCCTAATATGCCATATACTATCGACGGAACACCGGCGAGATTGGCAATATTGATCTCAATAACTCGAGTAAGTCTCGAAGCTGGCGCATAGTCTTCAAGATAGATTGCAGCCAGCACCCCCATTGGCAGAGCAATGAGCGCGGTCAAGCTCACAACCCAAAGTGTGCCGTACAAGGCAGACTTAACACCCGCTTTTTCCGGGAACCGCGATGGAAAGTTATTCAGAAACTGTGCATCCAGCCAAGGTAGACCGTCAGCCCCAACCTGGGCGATCAACAGACCCAATACACTCACAGCAAATAGGGTAAAGCCAATACACAGCGCTTTGAACAATGAAGCAACAACATGTCGACGTCGGAGCGAGGCAGACCGATGCCCCAACGAATCGCCGTTGGTAGAAGGGCTAATCTTCATTACTCATAGACCTCTTGGTATTTCCGCATCACCTTATTCGCGAGCAGGTTCATCACCAGCGTGATGGTGAACAACACGCTAGCAACAGCAAACAAGGTTTTATAAGCCAAACCACCACTTGGGGTATCGCCCAGGCTTACCTGGACTATATAAGCCGTCATGGTTTGGATACTTTCCAGCGGATTTAGGGTCAAATTGGGTGTGGCGCCCGCAGCAAGGGTCACCGCCATGGTTTCGCCGATGGCCCGTGACACTGCCAAGACAAAGGCAGCAAAAATACCCGATAGAGCCGCTGGCACGACAACCCTGGCCGTCACTTCGTAGGATGTGGCGCCCACGGAGTAGGCCCCCTCCCGAAGGCTCGACGGCACTGACCGCAGCGCGTCGTCGCACAGTGAGGCCACCATCGGTAGCACCATGACGCCAACAACGATCGCTGCACTGGCCGCATTGAAAATTTGCACATCATCGAATACGAGCCGTAATCCCGGGGTGACGAAAGAGATCGCAAAGTAGCCATAAACAACCGTAGGAATACCGGCGAGCACTTCTAGTACCGGTTTAATAATATTCCGCGCCCGATCACTGGCATACTCACTCAGGTACACAGCACAGGCTAAACCCACTGGCAGGGCGACGATAGAAGACCCGACCACGATCAACATAGTACCCCCGAGCAGCGGCAGAATGCCGTAAGCCTTGGGCTCAAGTAATGGTCGCCACTCGGTACCAAAAAGAAAATCTGTAACCGAGACCTCCTCAAAAAAACTGCTGGTTTCAACCGCCAATATGCCGATAACAATCACAGTGGTTAGTACAGAGATAAAAGCACACACAAAGAATAGCTGACGAAGAATCGCCTCTCCCCATCGGTACTTTGAAGCAGCCAGTAATGTCATAGTGTTTTTTCGCAGCCCACCGGCTCCTTCGCTAGGGCGAAAGAGCCAGTTTCAATAAGGGACAAAAGATGAGATGTTACTGACCTACTAACTTGCTCAAGGTTGAATCTGGTAGATAGGCGCTGCCCGTGATTTTTTGCGCAACCCGATCTTTTGCGGCTTGGTAAACTGACGCTGGCAATGCAATGTAGCCCACCTCACCCGCAAGCTTGCCGGCATTTTCTAGGTAATAATCAACAAATCCGACCACTTCTGGTCGATCCAAGGCAGACTTGTTTACATAGATAAAAATCGGCCGGGAAAGTGGCGCATAGGTACCATTATTGATAGTGGCCACTGTTGGAGCAACGATACCATCTGGACCCAAAATTGGGACAGCTCGAAGCTTGTCCGCATTTTCGATGTAATAAGCGAAGCCGAAATATCCCAGAGAATATTTATCTCCAGAGATCCCCTGTACTAAAACGTTATCATCCTCACTCGCTGTGAAGTCACCGCGCGAGGCTTGCTCCTTGCCATTCACCACACCGGTAAAGTAGTCGAAGGTACCTGAGTCTGTACCAGGGCCATACAAGCGAATGGTTTCCGCAGGCCACTCAAGGCGAACGTCTTTCCAGGTCATTACTGTGCTGTCAGGCTGCCAAATTTGGTTCAGTTCAGCCACGGTCAAATAATCAACCCAGTCGTTTTCCAGGCTAACCACCAAAGAAATACCGTCATAGGCAACTGGTAATTCAATAAACTCTATTCCAGCAGCAACAGCTTTCGCCGCTTCGGAAGCTTTAATTGGCCTGGATGCGTCACTGATGTCAATTTCCTGGTTAGCAAACTTCTTGAAGCCACCACCAGTGCCGGATACGCCCACTGTCACTCTGACCTGCGGCGCAACTGCACCAAAGTCCTCGGCGACTGCTTCGCTGATAGGAAACACCGTGCTCGATCCATCAAGCTGGACCTTGCCGCTGAGACTCCCTTGTTCATCAACACTAGGCCTGATGTTGTCGACTGCAGGCTCACCGCAACCAACCATGAAAGTCGTCATAACCGCTAACAGGATCAACTTCCGCATGTAGAATCTCGCTTGTCTTAAAGTCCGCACATTTAAGTCGAGAAGCGTAAAGATTCAGCAAAGATGAAATTAAAGAAAGGTTAAGATTCTAAAGGTAGCGAATTTATTGACCTGCAAGCCTTTACTGGGCTTGATCCAACTCTCGCATTAAGCCTTCCTGAGCTACCGACGCGACCAATTCACCTGCTTGAGTGAACATCATGCCCCGATTAAAACCGCGAGAACCGGCGGCTGCAGGACTATCTTGGACGAACAAATGCCACTCAGTAACATCGATCGGCCGATGAAACCACATGGCATGGTCCAAACTGGCGGTCATCAGACCGCTCAGGAATGACTTGCCATGAGGCAAAGTTGATGTGCTCAAAATGCCCATATCAGAGGCATAAGCCAATAGACTCTGGTGCAATACCTGGTCGGCATCAACGCTGCCCCGCGCGCGCATCCATACCTGCTGATGTGGTGGGCGCTTTACCGGCTTGACAAAGCTGTAGGGCTCGACCCGACGAATTTCAATCGGCCGCATCGCCATCAGACGTTGCATTTCAGCCGGCCAAGCATCAATAGACGACCCAGAAAACATCTCCTCATCACCAGGGCAATCCTCGGGAGCCGGAACCTGTGGCATTTCTGCCTGGTGATTCAGCCCTGCTTCGGCAACTTGAAAGGATGCAGACATATTGAATATCGCTTCGCCCTTTTGAATCGCCACCACCCTTCGCGTTGTAAAGCTCTTGCCATCACGAATTCTGTCAACATCATAGATAATCGGCAGTTTCGGATCGCCAGGTCGCAAAAAATAGCCGTGCAATGAATGACAATGTCTGCCCTCAACGGTTCTGGCAGCCGCCATTAGGGCTTGTGCAATGACCTGACCGCCAAATACTCGTGGTTGCCCAGCGTTAGTCGTCAAACCGCGAAACATATTCAATTCGATGGGCTCAAGATTCAATTGTCCTATCAGCGCCCGTAGCACATCACTCATTTGTTTTACTCAATTAGATCGGATTAGAAGACTATTAATGCAGCGATGTGCACTGGGTCAATCATACCAGATTCTTCGCACTGCATTCCGGGTCCGCTGGATTTCTAAAGATTTCCCCAACCTGATGATGATGGCACCATCGTTGGCAGTGTTGAACACTTGCATTGATCGAGCCTGATATCTGGCCAAAATTTGAGCATGGGGGTGAGCAAAGCGATTCCGATAACCCGCCGAGACAATGACGGCACTCGGTTTAAGACGATTCAGGAATGCCGGGTGAGACGACGTCAGGCTACCGTGATGCGGTGCTATCAGCACGTCTACTCGGGGTAGCGCCTGGTGGGCGGTCAAATCGAGCAACGCAAGCTCGGTCTCGCTTTCAATGTCCCCTGGTATCAGGACAGAAAATCCAGCCGCCTCGACTAACAACAAGCAAGACTGGTTATTCGCCGACAGCGGCGTTGACCCGCCAACGCCCAGCAGGCTAAATCTCACACCGCCCTGCTGCCATTGCCTAGCCGCACCGCAGTTAGCATGCTGAGCACCAAGGGCTGGAATCGCCGTGCCTGGCCGTGGTGGTTCACCAAAATACGATCGCGCCACCGCAAAATTAGCCATCACCGCCGCTGCACCACCCGCATGATCTTGGTCATTATGGCTGACGATCATGGCCTCCAGCATATGGATTCCCTGTTGGCGCAGATAGGGCGTCACGATTTGTTCACCCGCATCAAACCGATCACTGAAACTTGGCCCAGCATCATAGAGCACGCTGCCGCCATGACTCCGCACGACAACACTCAAACCCTGCCCGACATCTAATACGGTAATTTCAGCTTCCCCCGGCGCCAGGGCCCTCGGCACGGGATTTATGATCATGGGTAACATCAACAGCAAGCCGGGCCAACGCGGCAGGAAGCCGGCAGGTTGCAACACGACCAAGGCGCCGACAAAACCCAACAGCAACAGTCCGAGGTTCGGCTCAGCGGCGTAATAAACCCAGTTCAGGCCAGCAATGGCCTCAAGATAAAGCCACAGATAGTGCAGCACAGCCTCGGCCGTGCCTAATATCAAGGCAGTCAAATCGAGACTCACGGGCACAGCAATCAGCGCCAGGAGCAATAACGGCACAATCACCAGACTCACCAGCGGTATTGCCACCAGGTTAGCTACAAACGCCAGGCCAGCGAGCTGACCGACGAAATACAGCAACAACGGACACATACCAAAAAACACCAGCCACTGAGACCGCAGCAGGCTCCCAAGCCAGGCCCGCAAATTGCCGATAACTCCCGTCGAACCAGGCTGTGGCGTTCTACCGGCAAAACCATAGATAAGGATAAACACCGCACCGAAGGATAACCAGAACCCGGTCGTCAAACTTGCCAGGGGATTGATCAGACTGACCAGCAACAAAGCAACACACCAAAGGCTCAGCGGAGTGACGTGACGTCTCAGCATAAGCAGCAGCGACGCGCAAATCAGCATCATGAGCGCTCTTTGTACCGGCAAGCCCAATCCCGCAAGGCTGCCATAGCCTGTAACGACCAAAACCGTCAGGCTGAAGGCCCAAGCCCTAGAGTACGGCAGGCGGCGTAACAACCAAGAAAATAGCGTCAAACATAGTGCTGCCACCAGCCCCACATGCAGTCCAGAAATAATAAGTAAGTGATTGGTACCGGTCGCCGATAAAACCCGCCATTGGCTCGGCGTTATTTGGCCACTCTCGCCCAGGCTCAGCGCCAAGAGTAAACCATCAAGCTGGCTCTTTGGCATTGCTGTCTGCAGTCGCATTCGCAGCCATCCCCGCAGCTGATGGTGAGGCGCATCCAGACTATCACTGAGCCGCTCACCCTCGAGGACATAGCCAGTGGCATCGATACCCTGAGCCAATAACCAGGCCTGATAATCGAACAAACCAGGATTGACGGAGCCCCTGGGACGATTCAGCCGCACGACCAACCGCCAACGTTCGCCAGCTCGAATCTGCGGATCACCATACAGGGAGAGGCTCACCGCCAGGGGCTTGCGGCAGGGCTGACAACGATCAATGCGAAACCGAAACCGTACCAGACGATCCCGGTATTCTGGCAGGGACATCACTGTACCCCAGACTTCCATGGGTTGCCCCGCCCACTCAGTTGGCAGTCGAGATGTCAGGCTCGCATCCAAATTGATTAGCCCGAAGTAAAGCCCGAGATAGAACGCAACCAAAGGTCTGGGTCGAGGATAAAAAACACCCAGCAACGCCACGGGCAACCCCCAGCCAAGCAATTCCAGGTCAGGTAGAACGGGCAGACGCACAGCGATGATCGTGCCAATGACGCACGTGAGAATAGAGAGATTCATGAACGGACCCATTTCGGTCTGTTCTATGCTGCTTATGCTCACGGCAGAAGCAGCCATGACCCGTGACTCTGTCGGTGAGCGGATAGGCTACGGGTAAGCAAACAGCCTCCTAACCTACCAGACCTTGATTTATCGACTGGATTTACTTTTAATTATGCGCATAATACCCCGCGCATAGTCACTTGGTAGACCTGTTGAAGAAGTACTTACCCACCAGAGATCATCTCCGCGGCCAGAAGTCTCTGCGCTTTCTTGGAGAGTTCATCTTTGCCAATAACTTATGGCATTTTAATCGTCATTCGGTGTCCTATGCGGTGCTTATCGGCGGATTTTGCTGTTTCCTACCAATACCGTTTCAGATGATTCCAGGCGTTCTATTGTGTGTGTGGATCGGCGCAAATATCCCGCTGGCCATTGGCTTGATCTGGATCAGCAATCCATTAACCATTCCAGCCATGTTTTACGCCACTTATCGAGTCGGCACTTTTCTGCTTGGCCACGATGAAAAGGTCAAACACATCAGCCTTTCCTGGGAATGGCTGTCCGGGCAGATTGCCACTGTTTGGCAACCGCTGTTATTGGGCTCCCTAGTCACTGGCGCGACTTTTGGGCTGTTGGGCTTTATTGGTGTCAGGCTCTACTGGCGTTGGCGGGTGTCGAAAGATTGGACCCAGCGAAACCAGCGCAAGAAAAAACCGCTATAAACTGACGGCGAGATAACCGTCCCCCATCTCACCTTCACGTTGACTTATTCGTGCCGCAGTATTTCGGCAGGCAGTAATTTCGATGCGCGATACGCGGGGTAGATCGTCGCTAAAATAGCTATCGATAACGACACGCAAGCAATCACCAGAATATCTATCCATCTGACGTCTGTCGGCACCGCACTGAAGTAAGTACCCGCCAGCACCTTGCCACCAAACAGTGCCTCGAAAAAGCCAACGACTTCTGGGACATACCACGCTAACGGAACGCCAACCAACAAGCCCAGCAACACGCCTGCGGCGCCCACCAGGCTACCCTGAATCATAAAAATCTGCATAACCTGCCGAGACGATAATCCTAAGGTTCGCAAAACCGCTATGTCACTAGATTTTTCTTTCACCATCATGCTCAGACCAGAGACAATATTGAAGGCGGCGATCGCGACGATCAGCGTCAACAACAAGAACATCATGACCTTTTCCATCTTGACGGTCTCAAAGAAGTCACCAAACTCACTGGTCCAGTCCTGGATGCGATGCTCGCCGAGTGCTGACTTGATGGCTCCAGAGATCACGCTCGTCAAAAAAACATTATCGAGTGTGACTCGCACTTGCTCCGAAGTATCCCCCGATATCACCTTCAAATCATCGAGGTGCAGGAGCACCAAACCGTAGTCTAACTCGGAATCCAGCTCAAAATAACCAGCGACTATGAGTCTCGCCAGCTTTGGTGTGATCGTATTACCTCCCGGACCAGGCTCAGGAATAATCAATGTAAATTGATCGCCAGGTAGCAAGCCCATTTGATAGGCCAACGGCCGGCCCAGTAATGCCCGGTTGGAGCCACTCGCCAAATCACTCAACGAGGCGTCAATCAGGTGACGGTCAATGACCGACACTCGAGATTCAATCGACGGCAGAATGCCATAGACCGCAACCAACTTGTTCGCTGCTCGCCCCATAATCATGCCCTGTCGCTGCTGAAATAAACCATGGGCGACAACATCAGGCTGATGATCCAGGAATTTGTTCAACGTTGCACTGTCTTGGGTATCAACGACCAAGTGCGGCACGACCCCCAGAATTCGATATCTCAACTGGGTATCAAACCCATTCATCACCGAGACAACCACCGTTAGCGCGATGACACCCAAAGCCAGACCGAACAAGGAAACCCGAGAAATAAACGACAGATAGCCCTGACCCGATCGACTGCCGTTATAACGCACGCCAATAAACCAGGGTACTTGCAGACTCAACGAACCACCTCATCCTTCAGCAGCAAACCGTTGTGTAACTGGTACACATGATCCATGCGTCGCGCAAGGTCGAGGTTATGCGTAACAACAATAAAGCTGATCCGAAGCTCATGGCTCAGCTCCACCATTAGTGCATTGACTTCAGCCGCGGTTTTTTCATCCAGATTGCCCGTCGGTTCATCCGCCAGCACACAGTCTGGCGATGTGACTAACGCCCTTGCCATGGCGACACGTTGGCGCTCACCACCGGACAATTGTGACGGCCGATGACTCGTTCGATCACTCAGCCCTACTCGTGCGAGGATACTGGTTGCTTGCTCAAGGGCAACAGCCCGGCTTGTGCCACCAATCAATAATGGCATCGCTACATTCTCGGCCGCACTGAAATCAGCCATCAGATGATGGAACTGGTAGACAAAGCCAAGGCTCTCATTACGCAGTCGACAGATCTCATCGTCAGTGGCGACGGCCAGATCAATACCGTTCAACCAGACACTGCCTGCATCAGCAGCGTCAAGACCACCGAGCAGATGCAATAGCGTACTTTTGCCGCTACCGGAAAGACCGACGATAGCGATCCGCTCGCCCCGATGGACAACCAAATCAACGCCCTTGAGGATATGTAGTTTTTCTAAGCCCTGATGATAATATTTTTGCAGGCCCTCGACCTGCAAGACAATATCCGCGGTGACTGGTGCTGCGACGACAGGAGTGGATTCATGAATGGATTTACTCATACTGGAGCGCCTCTATCGGATTAGATCGAGCCGCCATAAAAGCGGGATAAATCGTCGCGCCCAGACAGATCAACATGGAAACGCCCGCGACCAACGCGACATCACTGGTTGATACTGCTGTCGGCAGGTAATGCACGAAATACTCATCCATCAAGCCCAGCTGGAATGACGAATCAATAAACTGATAGACATCACCTATACCCAAGGCACTACCCACCCCTAACAAGATGCCAATGACAATCCCCGTTGCACCCACCAGCGCGCCATGGAATATAAAGATCGCCATCACCGAACGCTTTGATGCGCCCAGTGTGCGTAAAATGGCAATATCTCCCTGTTTGTCGTTAACCGTCATCACCAAATTCGACACGACATTAAAAGCAGCGACTGCGACCAACATCAACAGCAGCAAAAACATGGTCGTTTTTTGCACCAAAATCGCGTCATACAAGCTGCCATAGCGACGCATCCAACTTGAAGCATACAGGTCATCTCGCTGAGTGCTATGTATCAGCCGCGGCAATATCTGCGGCGCCGCAAACAAATCTACCATAGCTATTCGCAAGCCAACAATGGCCTGCGGTCCCAACAGCTTCACCGCATCCAGTTGATTTATCATCATCTGGTTCTTATCCGCATCAGTGCCGACCTCAAAGATAGCGCTCACTGTAAAACGTTTACTGCGGGGCAAGGGGCCAGCGAGAGTCAATTGAGCCGTAGGTAGCACCAGCGTCAAACGATCGCCTAATGTCACCTGCAACAGATCAGCTAAGTCACGACCAATGGCAACATTGAACGACCGGGGTGCCAGCGAGGCCAGCTCACCGCTAAGTAGAAAATCACTGATGATTGAGACTTGTCCTTCGACAGTCGGGTCGATGCCAACAAAGGTAATGCCCTCGACGGCACCATTGGCAACCACCAGACCCGCGCCTTCGACATAGGGCGCAACACCCGTCACTTCGGGGTCAGCAGCGAATATCGCGGCCGTCTCATGCCAGTCGTCGAAGCCCTCTTCAGCGAAAATGACGCCATGGGGTAATACCGCCAGTACACGTAATCGAAGCTCCTGCTCAAAACCGTTCATAATGGACAGCACCAGAACCAGCACAGCGACGCCCAACACCAGGCCCGCAATGGACACCAAGGACATGAATGACACCAGCTGATCTGAGGCACTTGAACGTGTATAACGCAGGGCGATCAAAGAACGCCAACTTGAACTCATAATTTCTAACTGTCTACAGAACGAAGGTGTATTGAAGCACATACCACTCCCTCGAAATAGCAACTAACAGCAGATCTTTTTCCAATACATGGAATGAGCAGGCGCCGCTCGGCAGTGTTAGAGCGGAAGTGACTCAAACGTTTCGTTACAGACTGCTTGGCATTCGCAACAAGACCACTCAAACTACTACCTCCTCTTACGAATTAGCCAACCTGGAGTAAAGCTGATGATTGTCATACTGCAGCCCAATGCTGACGAACAAAGTCCAGCCTACCAGAAAGTCATGGACTATCTACGAACGTTGTCTGATGTGACACTGCAGCAGCATCAGGTCCGGGGCACGGAAAAAACCCTGACTGAAATTTACTTGCTAGGAGACACTCACAAGCTCGACCAGGCTATGATTGAAAGCTTTGAAGCTGTCGAGCGCGTCATTCGAATAGCCGAAGAATATCGAATCCTAGGACGCCATTCAGACCAATTTCGAGTCAGCGGTTTTCATTATAACGGCGTGGAATTCAGCCAGGATAATTGCCATATTGTCGCGGGTCTATGCGCAGTGGATAACCCGAAGAATGTTGAAACCATGCTCAAAGCACTCCAGGCTCACGGCCAGGTCTGCACCCGCATGGGTGCATACAAGCCGCGGACCAACCCCTACTCTTTTCAAGGCCACGGCCGGGACTGCTTGCCTTGGGTATTCGAACTGGCGGGCAAGTACGGCATTAAGGTCATCGCGATGGAAGTGACTCACGAAAAACACATCGAAGAGATCAACGAAGCCTTGCATGCGACGGGCAACCCTACTGGAGTGATGCTGCAAATTGGCACTCGTAACACTCAGAATTTTGAATTACTGAAGGCCGTTGGCCGTCAGCGGGTCTTTCCTGTGCTATTCAAACGGGGCTATGGTGTGAGTCTGAACGAATCTCTGAATGCCGCCGAGTACTTGGCGAGCGAAGGAACTTCGAATGTGATTTTTTGTTTACGGGGCATGAAAAGTTCAGCCAGCAGTCCACATCGCAACATGGTGGACTTTGGCCAGGTACCGGCCGTTAAGCGCCTGACACGCATGCCGGTATGCGTCGACCCCTCACACTCCGTGGGAACTCGAGAGCGCTCCTCTGACCAGATTCTTGATGTGGCCCACGCCGCTGCTCAGGGCCTCGTCGCTGGCGCCAATATGGTGTTAGTGGATTTTCACCCTGATCCTGCCCATGCACTCGTGGATGGACCCCAGGCGCTGTTAATGGCCGAGCTACCGAAGTTTTTGGATGATATGCAGGCTAGTCACGAATTCTATCAGCGGCGCAAAAACATCTGGGCCTGACCGACCCACTGACCTGGCCTGGTCAGTGGGCTTCAAAACAGGGCTTCAAAACAGACCTTCAGCGCAATACTTGGCTCTTAGGGTCGAGATCTTGATGGGTCAAGTTAATGGCTCAAGTTAATGGCTCAAGTTAATGGCTCAAGTT
>ENA-UOXV01002929-UOXV01002929.1-marine-metagenome-genome-assembly--contig:-NODE-2929-length-21623-cov-6.011962_pt1 | contig 21623 bp, 27 predicted proteins | sample MGYA00238165_ERZ766961 | MGnify/ENA primary metagenome ERZ766961 (study PRJEB28924, sample SAMN03173240) | marine metagenome | biome: Marine; feature: Water; material: Subsurface seawater | place: North...
CCCCAGCCGCCCCAGCCCGTGGCGGCCAGCGAAGCTGGCGCCGGAGCTCGTAGAGCGCGGGCGCGCCGTCGTGCCACGGCCGCCAGATCCGATCCAGCGACAGCCACTCACGACGCTCTGTGCGGAGGGAGGGGCGCCACGGGGTGAGCGGGAGGGGGAGCAGCAGGACAGGGCGGTGGGGTGGCGGGGTGTTACTGCACGCAGGGCCGTGCATGTACTCGACCCTCACCGACCTGCCGCGCGGCCGGGCGCCTTAGCGCGGTGGGGCGCGGCGCGTGACCTCTGATGAGGCCCTGCCGGCGGGGCGGGCGCGCTGCGGGGGTCGGGCTGGGCCGGACTTGCGGTTCTGCGCCACCCCGACAACGTCTGCGTCGTAGTAGAGCTGCGTATCGCTCTGCTGCTGCGCCTGGCCAAGGAGGAGGGGGGGGTTGGCATCTTAGGGGGGTGCGTGGGATAAGTACCGGTGTGGCGGGGGGTTACCAGCACCGCAGCGCCTTCCTCCGGCGCCTGGTCGACCGCGAACTCGGTCGCGCGCCGCCGCAGGCAGCGCACAGGCACCCACGCGTGCGGATGCGCGGCCTCGCAGTTCTCCCACGCGACGCGCACTCTGCGCTTCGGCTCGTCCAGCGCCAGCACCTCCACATCGTACCATGCATCATCCTGCGCTAGCGCCTCGAATTCCAGCTCTCTTTCCTCAGCTTCCCCCCTCAATGCGTCCTCGTCGCTGCGGGGCCCTGTGGCCGAGGCATCGCCCCGCTGTCCTGCCAGCTGAGCCGAAGATGCAGATGCTTCCGCCCCGCTCCCCGAGGAGGGTGATGAGCTGGCCATACTAGCCTCCCCCTGCGCTCGCTGAATCATCGTCTCGGCAGTTGCTGGCCCAGGTTTTACAGTAGCAGCAGCCGAGTCGGGATGAAGCAGCGCTGCGCCGCCTCGAGGCATTGGCCCGGTCTGCATAATCGAGTCTCCATTGTCTCCAACCGTTGGGGCAGGACATGAGGCTAGATCAGTGCTCTTCGGTGCAATGCCGGCCCGACACACCCCTGGAATGATGTGCATCGACGATTTGCAGAGAAGATCCCCAGGCCCGAGGCTAGGCAGGGAGGATTTGGCGGCGGAGGCGTCGAGAATGGGGGCAACGTGTGCACCCGACGAATACATTTGTTCCACCGTTGGCGGCGCCATCGCGTTCCAGGCAGCTGCCCGCTCACCGTCGCGTCAGCCGGCAAGTCCACTCTTCCCACCTCACGGGGCGGATCTTTGCTGTTGGAAGATGTTCACAGGACCAGGCGGCAGGAGCAGCGGCAGCAAGGCAGGACGCGTCGTGCAGGCTCGAATGGTGCTCGAGCGCCCGCTCTTCCGCCCTCTGTCCCGATAGCGCCGCTTTCCCGGCCCCGAACGACCCGCGCCCGCAACCTGAGATGTCAACCTCTGTCGCGGTACGCCCTTCACGCTTCACTGACCTAGGGACTAAAACGTTTTGCTCACCCCTCGTTCAGCATGGGAACGTCTTTCTGCCCATAGCCAGGATCTTTTCCAACTCATACCTCTCGCGGGCGCAGCGGAGCTGCAAACGTGAGGGCGGGCGATGGCGGGCCCGCAGAAGAAGCTTGTGAATTCTGAGCGCAAGGACAGGTCTATCCGTCTCTGGGGAGAGCGCGGTCAGCTCGCGCTGGAAACTGGCCATGTATGCGTCCTCTCCGCCACCGCCCTCGCGACAGAGGTGCCTTCCCTTTTCGCCGCATTTCGACCTCATTCCCTGCCCCAGTACACCCGTTGGACTGAACAAGACTTTATTTTCCTTGGATTGGCACGATGGGCCGCTGCTTGGCAGGTGTCTTAGGCGCCTTTCTTCGATGAATGGTGTGATGCGCGGGGCAGGTGCTCAAGAATCTCGTATTGCCGGGGGTCGGCGCCTTCACGATCGTCGACCGAACCCGCGTGACTGAGCGCGACCTTGGAAACAACTTTTTCGTCTCGCAGGTCCAAGCCGCCACACAACCATTCCCACCCATTTCTCTTTGCTGATGACAATGCTATGATCCGGCTTGCTCAGGAAAGTATCGGGGCACCGCGTGGGAGCGAGGTGATGCGCCTCCTTCTCGAGCTCAACAATGAGGTCTCTCCCGCTCGCGTGAAGATGATCATAGTGTGGATGCATATCGCACCGAATTGGCTCTCGCGAGAAGGGGGCACGCGTTGCTGATTGCAGGCGCGCTTCAGGTTCAAGGCCATTTTGTGGACGACAGCCCGGCTGAACTTATCGATCGGGTAATGATCTCCTGTACCCCTCAACCCTGCCCCCCTCCCACAATCGAGCTCTTCTATCGTGCTCGCGGATGCAGCGTGCTGCTGTCGGTGCACTAGCAGCGCTGCCGCACCACTGACCGGCGCCTCTGATGTGCCTCAGAACCCCGAGTTCTTCTCCAAGTTCTCGTGTGTGGTCGCCACCGACCTCGCCGACCCGCAGCTCGCAAAGCTTGCGGCATTGCTTTGGGAAAAAGAGATTCCCCTCATGGTTGGCCGCGCGTACGGAATGATCGGAACCTGGCGCAACGTCTTCCCTCAGGCACACCGCAGCACCAGCTTCACGCGTGCCGCAAACCGCATCTAGGACTGCCGCACGTCGGCTGAGATGTGCGGCTGCACTGTACCAGGTCTGCATCGTCGAGTCGCGTCCTGAGTATGCGAAGGAGAATTACCGCCTTGCGAGCCCATTCCCGGAGCTGCAGGCCTTCGTCAATCAGTACGACCCGCCGGCGTGCAAGCACCCATACATTCCTACCCCGGTGCGTTGGCCGCCCAGCGGGCTGTCGCCTTGTCCCAAGGGGCACTTGCTCGTCCGCCCCGAATCTGTTGGATCCGCTCCCCCCGGCGACCTTGGTCCGATTGGTGCGTCGAGTGAGAGCGCCCCATCGCATTCACGCAGGAGCAAAACACTTCGCCTGGCGTGTGGATCGACTCTCGCGGGCTGCCGTGCGTGCCCAAGGCGCACTCGCACATTCCCGCCTTTGTGCTGCTTATCAAGGCGCTTGAAGATTGGCGTTGCTCCCATGGTGGCGCGATGCCGCAGGAACGCCCCGCCCCGCTTCGCCGTGCTCAGCTCTCGTCAGCAGGCGGCCAAGGGTCTCGCCCCGCGACTGCGCAGCCCTCTCACCGCGCGCGCGGTGTGCCGCCACAGACCGCAGCGGAAAAGGACGCCTTCCGTGCGGGGCTGGACGCCCAGCAGCTTGCCCCGGCGCAGGACGAGGAGAACTGGGTGGAGGCGAAGCAGCAGGCGCGGCACGCGTATGCGCCGTTCGAGGTCCCCGGGGAGGTGCGGGCGCTCTTTTCCGACGAGAAGGTGCGGGCGGTCAGGGACGGTGAGAGACGTACCCCCGCCCCAGCACTGCGGTTGCTCCGTTCGCGCCCCGGATCAGCCCCGGACCTGGTGTCATGCCTCGAGGCGACAGGTGGCGAGCCGTTCTGGGTCATCGTCGCGGCTCTGAAGCGCTTCGTCGAGAACGAGGGCCGGGGCTGTCTCCCCCTCTCCGGCGCGCTGCCCGACATGCACTCGGATACAAAGTCCTTCATCCAGTTGCAGGTCTCTCTGATGCTCTTCTCGCCCCGCGCACAAAACGTCATGAAGGCGCGTTCAGCGTTGCTGCGTCACCTCTCCTCTCAATCCTGTCGAGATGTCTCAATGCCACGTCATAGATTCAATGCCGTTCGGTGGGCAGGACCTGTACAAGGCGCAGGCAGTCAAAGAACAGGCAGCGATTGAGGCGCATGTCCAAGCAATTCTCGCTGAGGCGGGGCTGCCGGGTTCAACGGTCTGACCTACCCTCCTCCGGCCCTCTACGCCGGCCTTGTTGTGTGGCCGACACACGCGCGCACGTGGTCGCAGGTCCGTGGGGAAGAGATTGCGCTGGCGTGCAAGAATGCAGCGAACCTACGCGTCGTTCGAACGCGTTCGATTGAAGATGAGTGAGCCCCCGTCCTACTTGCTGTGCGCTGCCAGTGCTCCCACACACCCTGGATCCAACGGATGCGGAACCTTGCCATCCGACTTCTGTGGTCAATTCATGTAGCTTATCCTCACGGCTGTCTCTCTAAGGTTTCTTGCGACCTCAAGTCTCACGCAAGTCCTCGAATTTTTTGTAAAAGTGCTAAGACTCGGCACGGTCAGGTACAAACGGCCGTCCACGGAGGACTGGGCGTGGATGCTGGATATGCCGGAGGAGTTTCCGCATCACCTCTATGTCACTTCCCTGCTAGCGCGCGCGTTGCTCGGGGACACAGCCCAGCTTGTTTTGTGCCTGTAACGATGCAGGAATGTGTCGCACGCGCGACCTCCGATGACCCTTTGAGGGGGCGGGAATTGCAGGTTCTTCTTCGCGCTGCGGATCGCTACCGTACTTCGTTTGGAGCGTTTCCGGGCGAAACGTCTAATCCGCAGGTCCCGAGCCGGGGTCCTGGACATAGTATTCACCCCTGTCTTGGCTCGATTCTTATTGAGAATGCTCAAGAGGTCGCGGCGACTGAGCGTGTTGCGCGGGTGGGATGACGAGTAGGACACAGACTTGGCCCGATTCAAGGAGGTGCTGCTTGGGCTTTGTGGGGACATGGGCATCGCGCCAGCGGCCATCGGCGAGGACATGCAGGTTTGACCTGCTACTTCCGACCAGCTTCCAACTCTCTCAGAGCTGCCGTCCTTTTGTTGTCAGGCATTTGATGTGCGGGCTTTGACTCCCTGAAGGGCCGGGGGCTGCGTCTTTACTGGATCAGATGCTGAAGGACATTCGATTTTGCGAGTTGCGCAGGCCGAGATGGTGCGTTATGGCGGGGCAGAGCTGCATGCCGTCGCTGCGGTGATGGGAGGCATCGGAGCTCAGGAGATCAGCAAGGTGCTGATGCGGCAGTTTACACCTGCCAACGGCACATTTGTTTTCAACGCTATAACTGGCAAGAATGCCCTCTGCGTCTTTTGATTATCTCGCTTCTCATGCTACTCACCTTTGTTGCGGATCTCAGCCGAAATATCTGCCGCTGCTCCCACCAACTTGGTGGAGGCTGGGGCAATCAAAAATAAAAGACTGCTTTGCAGTTTGTAACGCATGCTATTCGCCGCTTAGAGTATGATCGAGCTTGTGCTATACATGTGCATTGTAATAGTTGCGGCCCCTCTGTTGTGCCTAGTGATCTACATTCCAAAATAAATGCTTTGAGACGGGCCGCATCTTCACGAAAAGGATCGCGGACTGGTCGAGTAGACCAAAGGCCTCTCTATAATTGTGCATTCATTCTTCGCAAGGGCTTATACGTAACGTATGACACGTCAAGGTTCTTGATCGTCATCACACGTATCTCTCGTATGGACCAAACGACTGACACGGGGGGGGACGACTTCTGCAATGAAATCATTGCAGATTCCAACGTCGATCGTTCCGTGGCCCCGTTGCATCGAGGATCTGAGAGACGAATCGTTACAAGACCCGCGTCTCAATCTCTCGTGGGGACGCCCCCGGAGAAGAAAACAATCTTGGGCTGTTCTGAGAAGATCCAGCACTCGAGAGCGACGGAGTACACGTTGAGCCCACCACCGAATCCTCATGTTGATGGTAGGTGTGATGGTGATGGTACCGGTGATGAGGACCTTGACGGAGGTGGTCTTTCTGGATGTCTCCATTTTCGTTATGCTTGGAATGAGATTGATGGTGGCTCAGACGTTCTGCGCGTTCTCTTAGGCTGTAGCTGGTTCCGGGATTGTAGCCCTCATTCGGAATGCTATGATGACAATCCATGAGCTCGGCCGGCGAAGAAGAGTCCTGCGTCGAAGGAAGGACAGTCATGTTGCTGCAGTACTGCACAAGGAAAAAGTGATGAGGACCAAAAACCTGGCAAAAAATGAATTCATGAACAGAGATAAAAAAGGGACAGCTCACCCGACTGTCACGCGTCCCGACGAGAAGCTTGGCGGATCTGTCACGAAGAAGCCCCGCCGCACGTACCATTGCATGTCTAGGAGAGGCATCCTGCAGGGTCCCGGCAGCTTCGAGGTCACGCCTGGCTTCAATCTTGGTGGCGACCGTGCTGTGGGACGACGACGGCTCAGCTGGAGCCCCTCTGATTGCACGGGAGCGCTCGCTCGGGGCGTCCTCGGAGAACACCGATGTGCCCGGGAAGAGCAGGGGCGAGTTGACATCGTTCTGAGCCGCGCGACGCCCCCGCGGGGTCGTGAGCTGCACGACCGTCTCGTCCGACATGCTTGAAGCATGACCTGGCGACCCGGGCCACCGAACCCCCACCTGCCACGGACCCGAATGCCCGGCTGCCGGTGGCGTTCCTTGTGGCGGCGAGCCGCGTCGAGGCTCTGCTCCCGGAGGCAACTCGATCTGCACTGACCTGTGTCGTGCCCCAACGACGGGCACTGTCGTTGCACCCGCTGGGTGGGCGCCAGGATCCTTGGGCACTGGGCGATGCGTCATCCGTTCGAGCTGCGCTGGGACTGGGGGAGAATGATGGGCTTCCACTGGCGACGCGTTCGGTGAGGTTCCGCTACGAGCAGAAAGTTGAAGCAGCGCCCGGTTCCTCGTGGGTGCAGTGGATGTCCACTGGCGTGTCGGCAAGCCACCATATGTATTTGCCTCGTTCAGGCTCCTGGTATCGAGCATGCCACGCTCAGGGAGCAGCAACCAAGTCGTGCTGTGGCTCGCAGGGTGCACTCACGCTTCGATGGCATCAAGCCGGCTATTTGCCGCGTCGGAAGATTCTGATGAGAATGACCGCAGTGCCGCGAGCTCCGCGAAAAGCTGCCCCGGGGAGGACATCGAGCGGCATGGGTCAGGGTGAGGAGGGCCGGGACCGCATCCTAGGTGCAGAATGGCCGTGATCTGTCGGGGATGTCTGGGCGCGCAAAACTCCAGGGGGCTGCGCTGGGCGCGGAACCTCGCTGCGAAATGACTCGTGCGCGAGGTTCTGCTCCCGAAGAAGCGCAACGACCACTTCAAGCACCGAATTGTCGTTCGCCTGTCGTTTGCCATCCAAGCTCTCAGCGTCAAGCTTTTTACGAAACAATTTATTCCAGACGTTGAAGCCAGCAAACATGCATCTTATCGAACTATTGCCAATGCTGACGAGTTCTGACTTCGGAATGGGACGCGGGTCTAACCGTGTGACTGGACTCATCCGTCTCAGCATCCTCGCGAAGTTTCTCTAACGCGCGGTCTTGCACACCTTCCTGCCTGAAAAAAAATGGGTGTAAGATTCCGCAACAGCGACAAGGCTTACTCCCGGGTTTCTAGGTCTGGAATACTGGCTCAAGTCCTAGCTCATAAAAAAGTGCATCTCTGCTATCAGCTGATCTGGGTCAATTTTTTGCCCATGGGCCAGTTTCTACTTGATCAGCTCCTTTTCAGTGTCCCATCTTGCGCTGCCAGCGCGACACCTGCCGACGGTGGATTGAGAAACGTATGACAGACTTCACGACGATTTTACGCACAAGTAGTCGACCCCAGTTGAACATTCTTCCTGACAGCGACAAAACTATATCTGGGTGGCTGTGTCTGCACCCTTTCAGCAACTTGCCGTGTGGGCGTACTGAAGCAATCTTGTTCGGGCTTTGTGCGACAACTTCGTCTCTGCTGCAAACCAGGTGGCCGTCCTTTTGATGTTTTACAGTCTCGTCCGTCTGGTCAGCGCTCTGAAGCCAGCTGACAGGTTTTGAAGGTTTTGTTGGCTTTGCAACATTTTCGCCATCCTTATCGTGTCCCCCGTCGGTTGCCACCTTGGCGGTCATTTCCGAATGATGGTGATGATGTTGGTGTTGATGGTGGCCCTGTGGCTTGAGTTGTCCAAACGCCATTTGTAACTTCAAGGCGAAAAACAGAGCTTTCTCATCAGGATTGTACTTGAGCGCCTGACGCGAGGATCAATTCTCAGCAAGAGACATGGAGTGTCGTTAATAAATAGCACGGTGGTTTTCCAGATTATGTGTGATAGCACTGGGCAGAATGGCAGATGTCGTCTTCCGAGGTGGCGCCGGATCAAATGGGTCATGGCGCGGGATGCCTGCTGCATTCGCTGTGCGGTGATTCGCTCCGCGTACCGAACCTGGTGTCACGTGAAACGCACATGAGCTTCTCTTGGGTAAGGAGAATTTTCACTGTCTGTTTGAGCTGGTGTCACCACGGGCGTGGGGTTTCACCATCTCCATGATAATCGCTTTGTAGAAATTAGGGTAGTCCATCCCACCATTCTCGTCGAGCAGTGAACCATACCTGGCCAGCCATTTCACGATCAGACGCACTGAGCGGCTCTGGGCATGCAAACCAACTACGGTTTCAGGAGAGGCATCCACAGGCAACAGTTTGAATAGGAGAAGGTCCAGAGGATAGGTGGTATTTCGGACCCTGAGAAAGTGTCGAAGTCCTCAAGCGTGATTATGATCGAAGGCTTGAAAGACTTCATGTTGGCAAGACCTTCGCTCATTTCGGCAAAGTCCAATGACGAATTGTTGTCCGTGTCCAAAAGGTCGTACAGCAGCTTCACTTGCGACTCGAGATGTGCAGCAGATGTAAAGTTGGCAAGTGACTCAAGCAGTGGGTCCCATGCGCTGGACATGCTCATAAGCGATGCGTGTGCATCAATCTGATCGAAAACGCGCACAGAGTTACCAAGCCGAGCGATCATGACCCCGTGCTCTTGCAGAAGGACAAAATCTAAATTGGTCGGCCCTGTTGCCGCACGGAGCGCGCCTGGCGTTGGTCGGACTCCATCTGACCAATGGCCCCGAGGAAGCCTTCTAGCAGAACCGCAACGACGACATTCATGAGCACAAGAGAAATGACGATGACATACGAGCAGAAGAACATCTGAGGCAACCTCCCCTGATCAGTTTCGTGACCAGATCCGTGAAAGACAGAAGCGGTAGTGCAGGAGAGGGACATGCCTGTACTAAGTGAGTGTCCATGATGAGATCTGCCTGCGGATAATCGACCAAAGGGCGTACAACATCGGTGGCCCAGGAGTCGCCGGTGGCAATCTGAAGGAAAAGCAGAGAGACTACGTGAGCATTTGCCCGAATGAAGTGGCGAAAAAGGTTATAGCAGCGAGGAAAATACCAAACAATACGCTGAATGTAATTTGCATGAGTGCACAACAAAGCTCTTTGGTGCCACGAGGAAGGGGGCTGCCTGGAAGAGCGTAAAGGAGGAGGTGGTCCATGCGCCGAAACGCTCAGGGTACGCTTCATGAAAGAGTGACGTGGCAAGAACAGCATAGATGGAGGACACGATCCCGAAGAGGAAGAATGTGTGGATCACTGGTACGATAGTCGCGGAAATCGCCTTGACGATGCGCTGAAGCGACTTCATTTTACCGAAGAGGCGTACGACTTTGAAGATCCGCAGCAGGCGAATGACATTGACGTTGACATCAGCTCCCAAAGCATCAGATTGATTGGCTTTGTCCTGCGAATCGACATCATCGATCACCCATACAAAACTCATTTGCTTCAACAAGAGAAATGCGCTCGCACCAGAGAATCGTGCCCGGTATCTGTCGCTGCAATAGGGGTGCTGATGGGCAATAAGGTAGGGCCCATGTCGAAACAAATGTCTATCGATCAGGAGATCAGCGAAATGGAGACGACCTGTGCTTCAACCAGAATAGCCTCGAGAATGGACATGCCCACGACTATGACGTCAAAGATGTTCCAGCTGTTGTGCCTGTGAGCACACATCGTATTGTGAAAGGATCAGTCGTGCAGATGACTTCAGGTGCGAGATGAGAGTCAGAAAGAATGGCGCAGAACAAAACATATCTACTCTGAACAATCTCTCACAAGATGAGCAGACGAGCAAGAATCGCAGAATTCGCACCAGAACTCAGAGACACTGTGTGCAAAAGCATTGAACACGAGCTCAATTGCGTAGATCGCCGTGTAGACCTGCGGAGTACCCATCTGTCAAATAGGGCGCTGATAGTTTCAGGGCAGTCGGGGCTGATGGGCTGAACCGAGTCTACGTGGTCAAACACAACTGACACGTGGAGTAAGTTTGGATTCGGGCGGATCTCTGCGCGCAAGACAGGTGCATCGTAAGCAGTCCGAAGTACGCTGCGATAGCGGGGCAAGAGTGACCATGGCCGTTCTCAGCAGCAGGGTGGCCGGGCATTCCTGCATCAACAATGTTGACAATAAAGTTTGAGGTCAGAAGGATCGCGGTGAAGTACTCATATCCAATCGAGTGATAAATCTGCAGAAGGAATCAATTTTCAGCCCATGCCGTGAGTTCATGTGCAGGGGTTGCATGTCAATGGAGAATACTAGGGGGCTGGAACAAACTCACCGCATTGGAGTGCATGCGGGCAATTTTCACCCAGCTGATCTTGTACATCCGCCGTAGGTTTGCCTGGCACTTTTCTTGCGCATCTTTGATTGCAGTGACCCATACAAGCGCCTCCTGCTCGTCTGTAGCGCGAAAAAAGTATGTGCGATTACACCCTTCGATCCATATGCGGAAGGAGTTCTCGAATTCCAAACCAGAGAGCTGTCCTCCTCTGTTTTGTCGCGGAAGAAGCGTCCAGTCAGGGCAATTGAAGGAATGTCAAGTTCCACATTCACACCAAGAAACATTAATGGCTGGGTGAACGAACACCTATCGCAACGCACGCGCCCACTCTCGTGCTGTTGATCTGCTCTCATAACGCACCGTGGTTAAGACTGAGCAGCTCCCGGCGTGATGGCAACCTCGTGCTTCAGATTAGGAAGGGGTGGTAAATGAGGGCGTCGGTGACCGTCATTGACTCCAAGCAGCTGCTTCCGACTCTCTTGTAGCAAAAGGGCCTTTTGTGAGGACGCGAGCGAGCCTGTGTGGTGCGTGCGCATCTGAATTCAAGCATCGGAACCACGTCCATCTGTACTATGATTTACCCCTGCTTTTTCAGAGAGCCACAACGCAACCGAAGGAGCGGAAAGTCATGTAGAATCACCTCGCGACCTCTCACGCGATTCAAATCCCTTCTTTTCGCTTCGACCAGGGTCTGTAGCACGAGACATGTCACGCGATATCAAGTGGGAACAGCTCGCATCATTCATCGTCAGCGCACCTTCGAGATTTCTACAGACTGGATGCGAAAACGGTGTTGGGCGAGGGCAGCTGCCTTCGGATGCCTTGACCTCGGTGATATCCATGAGGTCAATAATGTCACGCGCACGACCACCCTCCTGTAGTGAGATGAACATGTGTGTGTCGGAGAGCTTGACCCACCTGTATTCTGAGTGCTCACTCCGGGTGCTGTGCGCCAAGGCTCGTGCCCCCGACGAGACGGTCTGGAGCAGCGATGGTCTGAAATAAATAACTAGATAGCGTTCTGCGCAGCCAGCTAGCCGGAAAGGGCTACCGTGAGCGCCAAGATATCATGCGGGAGGCCACGCGCTTCTCGAGGTATCCTGCCTTCAAAGCAGGTGCCTGTTCGCGCGACAACATAATCCGAGCGAGGTTAGTGCGTCGTCGCATGCGAGGTGTCACAAGCCAGAAAAGCATGTCTTGCAGCGATGCAGCTGCTATTCGGGCGCAAAACGGCCCGAGAAACTCTGCCCGCCTCCCGGGCGGTTGTTTTCTGGCGAGCCGCACCTCGCTGACTGCGGATGGTAGAAACCGTTCATCCTGATTCCAAGAAACGACGTGACCTTTCATCTCATGTTCAGGAGGAACCTCATCGATCGGCTTCGGCGCTCTGGTCCCGGCCGCCTCCATGGCTCCCTGGCTCCCTCTCAAGAGGATCCTGACGTCAGAGGATGTAGTAAAGGAAGAAATCGTAATGTATTTGACTCGTCCTTAATAAGGACGAGTCATCAGCAGGAGAAGTCTTTACTACATGATGTCAACAGTGAAATGTGTAATAAACCATGTTCACTGATAAGAAGGAACTCCATGAAATAAAGTCAACTCTTTTGACTGGGATTTTTGACCGGAAGTGCCCGCTTCGCTTATCGCTGCAGACGGCGCTCGAGGAGCGGCAGCGACAGCTGGCGGCCGCGGACGGGCGGGGCGAGGCCGACGAGAACCACCGGCCCATGGCGGCGGCCCTCGCGCGGCTCATCCGGCGCATCAAGGAGGCGGTCGCGGGCCCGCGCGCGGCGCCGGCGGCCGCGGGGATTGAGGGCTCGGTCGAGGGCATGTCGATCGAGGGCATGTCGACTGTCAATTGACGAGAGTGCCCGCTGCAGTCTTCGGGACCACCTCCTTCTTGGCCTCCCTTTTGGCCCTAGGAAGAGCAGGCCCCTCGCCTCGAGAAATATGAAGGCTGCCAGGCTGGCAGGCAGGCTGGCAGGCGGAAGCACGCTGGGGCACCATGCTGAGTATTTATCAGAGGAATCGCGCTCGACAGGATTCTGCAGAACACTTCGAACTCAAACGCCTGCGCTGCGCGCGTCCTAGAGCGTCCGCAACGTCTTGCTGAAGAGCGAGTCCGCGTTGACCTCGTCCACGTACGCCTTGGCAACCGGGCAACTGTCGAACGCGACGCTCGCGCCGACGCCGCAGGTGAAGCTCTGCGAGGGGTTGAGGTACTCAGCGAGGCACGCCGTCGACGTTGCGGTCACCGCCTTGTCGTACTTGGCCACCCTTTCTTCCTCGGTGGTCAGCTCCTTATCTTCGTCGACGGCCGACTGGATCGACTCCTCGCACGTGGTGTACACGGCCTCGATCTTGCCGAGGCCGCACACGCCCTCCCTTCGCTGCGGCGACTCGTTGCAGTAGTTGATCGCACACCTGTGGCAGGTCCAATAGTGCCCATACTGCTTGTCCCGGCTTCCTCCTGCAGCCGCGCCGCAACGGCAAAACAGTGTCAAATCGCAGCGAGTGGGCGGGCCGGCGAGCGATCGGGTGCGGGAGCTCTGTAGGGCCGCGGACACACCTGCCCAGAATGCCTCGCAGCGGGCGGCTTCCTGCTCTGTGGTGCACTCATTTCCATTGCAGAAGGCCTTCTTGAGGGTGTCCCCGCCAAGACCCCCATTCGAGTTGCAGTAGTCGAGCGCGCAAGCCATCGGCAGGCCCTTGGGTGGCTTGGGCCAGTGACGGTGCTCAAAGATGCCCGTGGTCCTGTAGTGCTCACGGCACTTCCCCGAGTAGTCCGGTGAGATATCGTCGTCAGCTTCGAAGGCCACCCTGAGGTCCGTGTGGTAGCTGCAATATTCCATCGCGTCCTTGTCTTCGACGTACGGCCCCGGGGAGATGCACGGCAGCTTGATATCCTTGTCTCCGATCTTGATCGGGGGGACCTCCGCCATTGCGTACAGGAGATTGTCCGTCTTGTAGGTGTAGGCGCCATGCCAGTCTTCGCAGCCCGCCACAGAGTTTCCGAACGGGACCACGTTGAAGGCAAGGTTCTTCTCGAATGAGAGGACTTTCACGTCGACGCCAATCTGCAGATTGGAGCCGAAGTGGAACTCCTGCTTCTTCGCGGGGCACCCGACCGTGGGGATGATCGAAGTCTGCATCGATCAGGCACCTCGTTTAGTCTCCACGGCAAAATAGGGCATTAGGGATCGCACACCCTCGTGCGACGGCTGGGGTGCGCGCACCGAGACCCATCCCGTGGCCGAGACCGTGATGCCGTCGTTGATGGCGTCGAGCATGGTCTCGCCGAGGTCCTTCGCCAGAGTCTTGATGTCCTTCACCTTTTCGATGGTGGAGTCCTTGAGGTCCACAGCCTTGTCCTTGACGGCGCTCGCGGCCGTTTTCGTCGCATCAGCGGCGACGCTCGCGACTTTAGTCGAGACAGACTTCACCTTTCGCACGGCTTTCATGATGCTCTTCGGCTTCCACTTGGGCTTCCAGCCCCACCGGCGCTGCGCGTGCTCTTCGAGCGCCAGCTTCGAGAGCTGCGACGCGGTCAACCCGTAGTAGCCGCGCTTCGCGCCAATCTTGGGCGCCTGCCCGCACACAAATACTTCATTCGGTGGCGGCACCGCGCTAGTGTATTGGGACTGCGCCGCTCTAGCCTGCAGGTGCAGGGCAAAGGGCGCACTGTGATGAGACGCATGTTCTTTCCGAGCTTGCCGCCGGAGTGGAGGTGATAGAAGGGCGCGGAGCCGTCATCTGGGTGAACCAGGGCGTCCAAGCTTCGGCGGCCAAAGTCGAGGCCGGTTTTCCATTTATCGCTAGGCCCCTCCTCAGCCTTCTTTTTCTCGGCCTCCTTCCTCTTCTTCTTATCCTCATCGGTCTCCATCATGGCCCCGATCGGATTTTCGAATTGAAGCATCGGAGGCGCCACGCCGATTGCAGCCGTGCCCCAGAAGGCCGGAGCGAAAAGGATCTTTCCCATCTTGGTCGTCTTCGTCTCGTCTTTGCAGGACTCGTCAATGGTAGAGAGGTCGACACCCATGGAGAGCGTGACACTGACGCCAAGCTGTTTGAGGACTGTCCCGACCTAGAGAGTTGCGGACGGGGTGAGTGAAACCAGCGAAGCACGCGATCACGGAAAGCGGCGGGCAGGCGGGCAATCCGGGCGCTGGCCGCATACCTGGGGCGGCACACCAGCGGCAACGCCATACAGTTCGACGCAGTCGCCGAGAGGAAACACGGCAGTGACAGAGCCCGAGATGTAGACCGTGGTCAGGTCGTCGAAGGGGACGTCGACCACGATGGCACCGGCCGGTGCCGGGCACATCGGGGGTGACAACCCCGTCTTGGTGATGCCCTTTATGTAGTCCTGGAGCGCCGCGAGATCGATGTCGACGCTGAAGCCGATCTTCCTGCCCATGCCGCCCTTGCCGTGGCAGTACTCGGCTCCGAACGCAAGCCCCATCTTCTCCTGCGAAACAGACATGGCAATGCAGGCCGGCAGCGTCCACTCGCAGCTCGCCAGCTCGCGGCGCGCTGGTGCCACCGTGCCATTCGCCTGTGCCTCCATGTACTCGACCACCTTGCGTAGGCGCAACTCCTCGTGCTTCCTGCGCGCGGCGAACTCCTCTTCAGTCTGGTAGATCACCTCGGAGAACTCGTTGATGCCAGCGAAGCTGCGCCCGAACTGGTCCGTGAGGGGGTCGCCAGCGGCCGCCTTGGCCGCGACCATGCTGCGCAGGTGCGTGAAGTACTGCTCCTGCTGCGTGAGCGGTTCGAGCGCGCGCCTGCGCGAGGGAGCCAGCGAGACGTTGAAGTGCTCTTGCAAGAAGTTCTCCGACGCCACCTCCGTGTCGTTGAGGACAAAGTCGTGCGCCTCGACCGTGGGCGTGCCCCACAACGGGTCCTCTTCCACCGTGTTCGTGAGGAGGCCGAACTCGATGGGCGGCGGCGCGATCAGCTCGTACGGGTCGCACTCGTCCCAGATACGGTCCATGTCCACGTCGTCTTTGCTCATCGGGTTCTCGTCCTCGTTCATGAGCTCCGTCAGCTTCTCAAACACCCAAGCCGTCTCGCCAAATGTGATCTTGTGCAGTTTGCGCGTGGTCCAGTCCTCGTACATGTGGATGAGCGCGTTGGGCGAGTCGCCCGCAATCGGATCAGTGATGACGTAGTGTCCGCAGTACTCACCATCGACCACGTCGAAACCCAAAAAGTCGATTTTCAGCGGGTCGTTCGGGTCCATCGCGCGGCGCCTGGCATCGTGCAGCGCACGACGCTGGTTCATGATCTCTGAGAGTGAATCTGTTTCCTCGTAGAGGCAGTGGTACTTGACACCCTTGTACTCCTGGTAAGTCAGCTTGTGCGACGTGTTGAGCACCTCGACCAAGAATTGACCAGGGTATTGCGCTTTGTGCGCTCGCACGAATGTGACCGGCGAGCCATCCATTTTCATCGAGTGCATATCCTGCTCGAGAAGAAGTTCCGTGTTTCCGTACTCATCAAGAGAAGTCCAGTCGACGACGCCAGCAATCGCCGGGTCCCCGCACAGGTTGTTGCCATCTACCATTCCAACGCAGCCTTGATGCTGCACAATTTTTGCCGTGAAGTGCATCGGGAGCGGGCTGGGGAGCTCCTGGAGGTTCCCAGCGGCCTCGGCAGCCTTGTTGATCTTCTTGAACATGCCAAGCACCTCAGCCGCGCCCAAGAGGCGACGGTTCGTGGACGTGTCGACCGTGAGCCCCGCGCGCGAAAACGTGTTGGCCATCGTCTCCTCGAAAAAGATGGCGGTTCCGTCCAGAGTGATCTTGCCGAGGGGGGTGTAGATGACCACAACTGAGCCGTAGCGTGAGATCGGGTCGGGGTAGCGGGCAACAGCCTCGACGCGGAAGACGAGCGTGGCGTCGTTCTGCGAGATCTTCATCGAGTCGAGCTGCATCAGGTCCTCGATGTCGATGAGCGAGGAGAGACCCATCGTCGGCGTGCTGACGGTGGTTTCGAGAGCGGTTGCCGGGCATGTCTCGTTTCCATTCACACCGCACGTGTCGTCGCCTCTGGTCTGAAGCTGGCCGTTCACGACTTTCATCTCTGCTGAGGCGGTCTGGACCGGCGAGTTGGTGCCCTTCGCAAGCATGACGCCGGAACCTCCCACCTTGGAGTCCTTAGTCATGTCGATGACAAACGCCATCATGCCGCCGAGTGCGACGAGGAGGAGGATGATCCCAAGGGTTAGCCCAAGCGCCACGCGTAGCAGGTTCTTGCTGCGCTGGCGCTCGCGCGCGAGAGCCTCGACGCCCGCGAGGACCTCCTGCGCGTCGATGATGCCGTCGCCGGTGTCGTCGAAGAGGCGCAGCTTCTCCTGCACCTTCTCTGGGAACGTCGCAATCGGAATCCCGCCGGCAACCGCCGCCTTCTGCTGGGCCTGCAATGCGCGGAATGCGGCGAGAATCTCTCCAGCGTCCAGCGTACCGGAGCCGTCGTCGTCGAAGGACTGGTGCGGGCAGCAGGTCAGGCACAACACAGTGAAAGAGGCCGCTGCGCACACGATCTGTCCGCGCAGGGACCCTCAGGCTCACCTGAATTTCCTTCCGGGCGTCCTCTGGAAAGACGGAGAAGGGAACGCAGCCGCTCGACGAGGCGTGTTGCATCTCTTTCATTGCGCGGAATGCTTTCAGGACCTCGTCACAGTTGAGCGATCCGTCGCCGTCATTGTCGAAAGCCTGGGCGGGGGCAAGGGTCACGGACCACATCCAAAGATAGAAATGCTTCACCCTCGGGCTTGCACGCACCCTGAGTTCCTCCTGGACATCGTCCGGGAAAGCAGAGAAAGGAATTTTGGCCGACATCTTCCGAACGGCCCACATCAGCTTGCGGGCAGCGTCCGCTCCGCCCGTCGCTGGTGCCGCCTCCCCGCCGGAAGCAGAGCGCAGCACGGCAGGTGCCGGACCAGCCGTGTACCTGCCAGCCGCATCTGCAGTGCAGCAGACAACATGTCAACAACCTCACGAGGCACTGAAAAAGCACTGGCTGCGACCAAACCGGGATGAATCACCCACCTGAGCTAGCTTCGTCCTGGATGAGATCATTGATCTCCTTCTCTGGATCATCCATGGGGCTTGTGACGGTTGGCCTTGGTGCCAACCGCCGTCACAACTTGGTGCCAAGGTTGCTTTTCCACGTTGGTGTTTTTGCACCTTGGTTTGCACCTTACCCGTCCAATCCTCTGATGGTTTTTCATATCAACGTTTACTACCGCGTCCGTTTACCGCGTCCGTTCAGTACCACGAAATGAAGCTCGAACCGTGACGCTTTTGATGATTTTTTAATAGACCACAGAGTACCATGTGAAAAAAAAACCCAAAAGTTTTTAAGTAACTAGAGTTTTTAATTAATTAAACTAGAGCGCGCGATACGCGCCAGGAGGCGATGCACGGCTGGCGGGGGCGCTGCACGGCCTGATAGACGCACTGGTTTGCTCACACCAGCACTAGACCGACTGAGACAAAGCAGAGGAGATGTCCAGACCCATGCCACCGGCAGGAGAAGGATCGACACGAGGCTGTCTCTTTTCGCCCGAAGGACAAGTCGGCGATGGCTTTGGATTTTCCATCTCTGCAAGCGAATCCTCGCCCGGTGTTCTAGCAGTTGGCGCACCGACATCCGGAACGGCGGTCGATGGAGCTGATGCCATGATCGGTGATGCCCTTCCTCCTCACTTGCAATCTGCCCTGGCGATTCCTGGTCCCGGTGCTGGCGGCCCAGGCAGTGTCACAATCTACTCTGTAGTTCGTGCTGCTGAGGAGGCCACGGGAAATTCCCCCTCGGGCGTCAATGAGGGAAGGCATGAAATTGGATCTGCCCGTCCCACCATGACATGTCATCTCAAGCCTCCAGATGCAGAAGGCAGTGCGATGCGATTTGGTCACTGCGTATCGGTGAGCAGCCGCGGTTGTTGGCTGGCTGTTGGGGCCCCCCATGCCACTCGAAACGACCTCTCAAGAAGTGGAGTCGTGTTCGTCTACCGGCACCACTCGGATGGTCAGTTCGTCCTTGATCAGGCCATTTCCGACGACTACAGTCTGGAAAACGACCGATTTGGTTGGAGCTGTTCAGTTGATGAACTGGGGGAAGGCGGAGCAGAAAGCTATTCCGCTGTCCTCGTCTGCGGATGCTTTGCATCGTCACAGCGTGATGCTGGCCGGGGAGGCGGCTTCATACAGATCTATCAGCGACATGATGCTACTGCAGCTTGGCATCTCATCAAGACCTTCGACCCGGAAGGTAATGGAAAATTCTTCGGCTACAGCGTTAGCGTGTCTGGAGATTTCTTGGCGGTTGGTGATCCGGCAGACAACTTCGAGTTCAAGAAAGCTCAGGGAACAGTTTGGGGCTGGGAGCGAGACTCAAAGGCTGCTGTTGCGCTGCCTGGCGATGGTAACAAGTTTCTGTCCGGAGATAATTGGGCTCGCTTGCTACCAAGGGAAAAGCTCACGTGTTCTGCATGTGGGATGAATCCGTTGACGGGTGATAGGTACAAGTGCTCGGGATGCCCACCCTATAGGATGGGAGGCGGAGGAATATTCATGTGCTCTGGCTGCATAGATCCCGAGACTAAGAAACAGCGAGATCCCGACTTGGAGATCCAGAGCCATTATCACGACCCAAACCATACTTTCTGGAATCTGGAAGAAAAGCCGATCGCGAACGATCCAACGTATCGAAAGCAGGATCTGACTTGGGTCAACACCCACGGAAAATGGGGCGGAGGTGCATGGAACAGGAGCGAGCCGCTGCAGATGATAGGCAGCAACGTTGCAGCAAGCGACAGGTACCAAGCTGCTGGTGCTCCAGGATGGAACGATGGCGTTGGCCTGGTCTTTGTGCGAGAACACACCTCAGTCAAATGCAAGGAGAGAGGGGTCGTGCAAGCACCAGACACTGTTGCTGCTACGACTACTGGCTACAAGTTTGGGTCTGCTCTCGATTTGAAATGGCCCCTCCTTGCAGTGGGTGCCCCAGGTCACTCTGCCAATGCTGGTGCCGCATACATTTTTATGTACCAAGCAGGAGCGTGGGTTCACATTGGGGAGAGAATTCACTTGCAGGCTGAAAGAAAGCGAGAGGGAAGCATGTTCGGGTCGTCCGTGGCTTTTTGTGCGTCTTCTCTCTTCGTTGGGGCCACCAATTATGGCTCTGACAGCCCTGGCCTGGTTCAGTTTGAGCACGTGAATCGTCAGGGCAAGGTCGCCTTGTCCGAGGAGCATCAGATCATGATAGAACAGTGCATGAAGGGACGTTTAGGAGTGAGCTTGCCTCGAAGCATATTTGAGCGCGCTGTGAAAAGCGTCGCAAAACAGAAGGCTGCCCCCTGGCCCCTTGCAAAGGTAATTCCCAAATCTCAATCGGTTGCCTGCTAGCTCCAGTAGCGTTGACAATTATGTTTCCGGACTGATTATCATGATGATTCTCACTCTTTTCTCGTTCACCAGGTGATGATGGTGGGAGAGGGACGCGCAGGCAAGACAGCCCTACGTAACGCCCTACTGGGGAAAGTTTTTGCGCCCTCTGACAGCACAATCGGCATCGAGACGCTGAGCGTAGGTCGCCAAGCAGTTACAGGCACGGGGCATGGTATCTGGCAGCAGAGCATCGAGGTCGATTTTGAAGGAAGTGGTGAGACGGAGATGCGCGAGCGCGCAGTCGCAAAAGAATGCACTAAGGAGCTTCATAAGAGCTCTCAAGTGGTGGTCCAGATGCAGGGGAGGTCAATGGAGGAGTTGATTAGAGAGAAGATCGCTGAGAGCTTCAGTGTCTCTTCCGAATCCACTAGTACACTGAGTGCCAGGGCCCAGCCGCTCCCTCAAGATCGAGAGGCTGCAACTCTGACGACAAATTTGGATGGACAAGGCGAAGAGCCAATCGAGGATTTGGAAAATCAACTAGTTCTACGAAGGGTGGAAGAGCTCATGCGTACAATGGACGAGGGAATTGAAGATGCTGCGATGGAAATCTGGGACTTTGGAGGCCAAGAAATCTTCTACATTTTGTATCACTTATTTCTGACCGACTTTGGGACGTATTTGCTGACATTCTCGATGGAACGCCTTGGACCGTCGGCTACGCAGGGCGAGCGTGACAAGTGCCTGGCTATGATTCGGTACTGGCTTGACAACATTGCTCTTCATACAGGAACCGGGCGAGAAGGACGTAATGCATCTCTCGTGCTGGTTGGGACGCACAAGGATATGGTGTCCGATCCAAAGGAACATGAGAAAATCTCAAAGCTTCTATGGTCAACCTTTGGGTCACATGTGCAGTGGCCATTCGTCACACCTCTGAAAAAGGGCATCGTGTCGACGGGCAGGGGCCTGCTTTGGTTTTTTCCGGTGGACAATACTCGGACCAACGATCAGACTGAAAGGGGACGAGATCCAGTCCTAAATCAGCTTGCACTATGTCTCGAAGAACGGATCCAATCGCTAGCCCACTTGCGTAGGTCTGTTCTGCCAGTGCCGCTGACCATGTCCCTATCGCCATTGTGTTGCAATCCGGATTTGAAGCGATCACGATACACTACTGTGACCCAGATGCTCAGTTGAAACACAAGAGCAAGATTGATCCTTCTCCGAAGTCTGACTATTCCTCGATATGATTTGCGCAGACTTGTTCCATTCACTTGGATGAAGCTCTATGACAAGCTGCAGGCAAAACTTCGTGACGGTGAGCTAGTGGTCGGCATGCAAGAAGTGCAAGACCTTGCTGCTGGCTGCAGTATTCCTGTGAACGACCTGGAGCTTGCATTGCACTACTTCGACTGCATGGGCCTCCTTCTGCACTGCGCCGACAATCGGATGCACAAAGCTGCTGTTGTGCTCGATACTGTGCGATTTCTTGTTCGAGCTGCGACGTTGATCTTATGCCAGGTGAGGATCACCAGTAAATCATGTCTTTAGGACGTTGGTTTACTACGGTCTGATTCTCTTTGATGAATGATTGAGATGATGGTTTCCTATAGGAACGACAACATTTCAAGTTTTGCCCATCGTGCTTTTGCACTATCACCTTGATGCATTGATTGCAGAGCATCTTGAAATTGCAAGTTTCTACGCCGGTGCCATCTAACGGATGCGACATTGTATTGCGCACAGCACGACATCCATCATGAGGAGAATCACCATGATGCTGCTCAAAGCCACGGAGCAGAATGGAAGGATCTAGTCAACAACGGAATACTGGATACAACTCTTCTTCAGTACATTTGGAAGGAGTTCAAACTGGAGGACCATGCCACACTTCTTT
>ENA-UOXV01002930-UOXV01002930.1-marine-metagenome-genome-assembly--contig:-NODE-2930-length-21620-cov-6.396939_pt1 | contig 21620 bp, 22 predicted proteins | sample MGYA00238165_ERZ766961 | MGnify/ENA primary metagenome ERZ766961 (study PRJEB28924, sample SAMN03173240) | marine metagenome | biome: Marine; feature: Water; material: Subsurface seawater | place: North...
CTTTTTTTATACTTTTTTTATACTTTTTTTATACTTTTTTTATACTTTTTTATACTTTTTAAAAAAAGTATATTTATAATAATTATAGACCATAAATAAATATTTTTTAGTATATTTTATAAGGAATTAAAAAAAAAAACATGTAATGAGCCAATTTTTCATTTTTTTTAGAGAGAGAGAGAGAGCCGAGCTAAATTAAATAAAAAAAAAAATTAAAATCAAAAAAATTAAAATCAAAAAAAATAAAAAAATAAATTTGATATAAAAATAAGTATAAACAATTATGTAGTTAATATGAACGATTCTTTTCATGGACAATCTACAAAAGAAAATTACAGATCTGATATAGAAGATTCTTTAAAACAAAAAACAGTATATAAAAATTATGAATATTATGATGATTATTCATATGGTAATTCTGATAAAATTGGTGTTTTAATAGTAAAAAATCAATCAAAAAAAAATAAATATTTGGCATCATTGTATTTATTTCAAAGTGATGGTCCAAAAGATAAAAGCCAATTAAGAAAATTATTAGAATGGAGGCGGTCAGGAATATCCGATGAAGTTGGCCATAAAGGTGGTGGAAATAAAAGAAATATATATGGTTTTAAATCTGTAAAAACAAGTATATTTAGTAAATTAAAAAATGAATTAATTTTATATTGTGAAACTAAACCTAACGATATTTATAATTTAGCAACTTCAAATATAGGTGAACAACAATTTCGAAATATTGTAGATACAAGCGAATTTATTAAAATACCAGAAGAAAAAGAATTAGATGAATTACCATCATGGTATAATAATATATATAATATAATTAAATCAGAATCTAATATTGAACCAAATTATTTAATTCGTATGGATTTATCTGAAATTCCAAATGAATATACATGCAATGATAAATGGAATGAATATTTAAAACAGGTACGGTCTAAACAATATGATATACCTATTTATTTTAAAAATGAATTACTAAATATGAACGAATATAAAATATACAAAAACATTGATATGGTTGGAATGAATAATAAAGAAAATTATAAGATATTAAATTTGTATATACAACAAAATACCTTGGAATTTTATATAAAAGACAAAGAAAAATTTATTAATGTTAATACTGATAATATTATAACAGAAACAACAAATATGTTAGTTTGGGGAAATATTCTTATGTACGTTGTAAATGAAACATATTTTATTAAAGAACTCAAAGAATATAATGATAACATTGATAATAAATTAAAAGCAGAAGATTTATATGGCGTCTATTTAAAAATTAATAATAAATTTACAAATTATTTGCCCATTGAGGGTAATTTATTGGGTGCAGGTAAAAATAATGGTATTATAAGTAATAAATCGAATAATACAAATCGTTTTCGAATGATTATTGAACCTAACAGTGAAACATGTATTAACTTTAATTATTTTAATGCTCTTATTAGAACCGAAACTATAAAAGCATTATCTGGATTTTTGGATAAAAGTCCATTTAAAAAAATTATAAAAAAATCTATGGAATTTTACAGAGGTAAAAATACAAAATTGGTTATTAATCCCAGAATTAAAATTTCAGGTAAAATGCCACAGCAACAATTATATGGCGGAGTCTATATTATATATTTAGGTATGGGATTATGGAAATTTGGACATGTTAAAAATTATAATCAATTACATCGTAGAATAGAAGAACATAAAAATCAATCTATTACCAAGGTTAATGAATTTGTAAAAAAAGAAATAAAAATCAAAAATGCAACATTATTTTATAGTAAAAAAACAATTAGCCCACTTGCTGATGAAGAAAAAATAAAGCAATTAATAATAAATAATTTGGATGATATAATCACTATTTTTCAAAATAACGGTTCTTGTCATGAAATCCGAGAATATTTTATTTGTAACAATATTGATTATATAATACAATATATAGTTCCCTTAATTTAACTAACTTATTTTATTTTACACCTTTGAACATTCAAAACGCCGAATAATAGTAAAATCCTATATTAGTATTTTTGTTGTGCTGTATTATTAAATTATCATTAACATCTCTTAATCCAGCATGAATTAAAACATCTTTTTATATTTTCCTGAACCAGAAATATTATTTAAAGGGACTGAAATATTTTCTATATTATTAATTATTAAATGAATTTGTAATCGTTGTTCAGTATTCGTATCAACATTTATAGGAAGTGTTCTATATTGAATAATATTTGAACTATATGTAAATCCCAAATATGTATATGGCATATTTTTTTTAGGTCTATAATACACCTTAAATAAATCACCATTTTGAATAGCATTAATTAATTGATAATCTATTCTCCCTTTATTTTGTCCAGAATAGAACACTTCATATTCAGTTTTACAAACATTTTTAAGTATTCTATCATATTCGGAATAATTATAAACCTTATCAGAACTATCTATTGTGGTTGGTTCGTTTGTTATAGTGATAATAACTGGCATATTTCTGTTAATTGTTATTAAATTAATATCAATTTTATAATTATGTTCATTTTAAATCTTCAAGGGTGTAAAATTAAAAATTTGAATTCTAAAAACACAAATAAAAATATTATACGTGACATAATTAGATAAAAAATTTAAAAGCCTTTGATTGATAATGGACGCCAACTATTGTGAACAACCCCTGTGTTATTCAACAAAGTATCAACGTGATACACATACATTATGTAAGTATTGCTGGAATGATTATGATACTTGGGGTATGGGACAATATCAAACAGATTGCAGTTGCCAACAAACTTCAAAGTATCTTAGTTATGTAATTTGTAAGGTATTAATCAATCACCCAGCACGCGAACTGGATACACTACAACTTTAAAGTTGATGATAAAGGAACTAACGGATATTTATTGCCATCAAGTGCCATATATTCGGGATGATATTGTGTATAATCATTTTGATTCGAATGTTGAATTTGATTTTACAATTGTTTTAGATGGAGGAATTCTTGATAACGATTATACTAAGATTTTGGATATGATTTCTACAGATTTCAAGCCTATTGATTATTCATTTTCTGGTAAGCATTCCAAGTCGAGGTACATAGATTTTGTTGGAGAAAGGATTAGACAAACATATGAAAAGAAGTTGGATTTGCCACAAGAGAATGAACATGTAGGCAGAAAAAAGCCAAAGAAGAAGAAGTAAATAAATAAATAAATAAATAAATAAATAAATAAATAAATAAATAAATAATAGCATTTTAAATTTTCATGGGACGCAAAGATTTTTTTGTTTGGATTAAATTATTGATAAATCTATACTTTTTTTTCTTTTTACTTTTTTTTAATAAATAATTAGATTCGGATTCAGATTCGGCTGTGGAATTGTATTCTACCATATTTCTATAATACCCTTTTCCCATTTGTCGTGGATGTTTTAGTTCGAGTATATCTAATTTATGGTTATAATTATAATATAAAATAATGGCTTTTAATGCTTTTATTATATCTTTTTGAGCAATTTTATTTAGATCTAAAATACTAAAAAATTCATTCATAATTATGGTTTTTTTATTATAGGTTGCTTCTATATTTAATAGATAATTTAAATTATCTTTTTTGGAACTATCTATCATAAATAATTTTTTCTGTTCATCTATATCAAAGAATAATAAAAATAATGTTAAATTTATATTATCATATTTTTTATTATAGCAAACGGATTTATAAACATCTTCATTTAATTTTAGACTTTGAAATGTATCTTTTTTTGTATCATATTTTGCATATAAACTTCTTGAATTAAGTATTCCAATATCGAGTAAATCATTTAACTCAATAAAATGTTTTATTTTTTCGGTTCGGCGCCATATTTTATCTGGGTCATCCTTATCTTCATATATAGCATTCATAATAAATTCATTTAAAACAATTTTGTCTTTTTGTTTAGTTTCTAAAAAGGTATCTTTTTTATTTTCTAATTTACTTAATTTATTACATGGCGTTTCATTTCTATAAAGTATTTTAATATAATTAGAATGTAATTCAAGTATATCCTTTAAAAAATGAATATTATTTAAATGTTCAGTGCCGGTTCCTATTTCAAACGCAATTACTATTTTTAATAATACTTCATCAATACCATATATAAATTCATTTTTACTTTCTATAAAATAACTCAATAATTTTGAAAATAAAACACATCTTTCGTTGTGATGAAGACATTCTTTCTTATATCCAAAAAATCCGGCCGCAATACTTTCAAAATATTTTGGATACCGACTCTGACCGTCAATTCCACTATAAGTAATACCTATAAGCATGTCATTATAATTTGTTTCTAAATTTTGAAACGTTTTTGTTTTTTTACTTTTAAATAATTTTGATTTAAATTTATACATACTATCAACAAAATCTATAAAAATGAGTTCATCTTTTTTATAATTATCATTAATTTTTTTCGTGGTTTTTTTTATTTTGTATGCTTTTTTATTGAGTTCTTCGTCAACACGTTTACCTACGGCATGATTATCGTAATTATAAATTAACATTTTTTGTTCATTATTTTTTTCCCATTTTTCTATAATAAATTTTTGTAGATTATTTATTGGATATCTTGAATTTATACAGAAAAACATAGATACATTTTCATCATATAATGGTAGAAATCTGATAATAGAACCGAATGTTGCTGGATGTCCTATAAGCCCTGGATAATTTGATGCTTTTTGACAATCATAAGATATAAGTTCTATATTTTTATAACGGTCTTCATTTGAATCTAATATATGCTGAAAATATAAATGCACCATTTTCAATATTTTTTTTAAAAATACTTTGTTTTTAACTATAGTTTCTTTTTTGTCTGATTTATTAGTAGCAGTAACTTTATTATATTCGTATTCATATGGCGATGATTGATGACTTAAAACGCGCTTAGGTTTTCTTTTAGTTGCATTCGCATATGATTTAGATGCTTTTACAGTTTTTTCTAATATAACTGATTTTTTAATATCATGTTTGGCGGCGGCAACTAAAGCATAAGATTTACTAGTTGTTGCTAATTCCGATTTCTTCATATCTTCAGATGCCACTTTTTCTAATTCTTTAAGAGTAATACCTTTATCAAACATAGAATCGTAGTATACACGAAGAATCCAATCTTTGCCCATATTTTTTGAAAAATTTTCAACTGTTTTTATCATTCCAAGAATATAGATATTTGTTTTTATATTAACAGATGGTAATTCTGGTAAAAATATAGATGTACTAACTATCTTTTTATTTTTTTTAGTTACCATTTTTTTGAAATCTAAATCAATAAGTTTACCCAATTGTTGGTTATATAGACTGTTCATATAAATAATAGTAATAAATAAAATAAATAAAATAAATAAAATAAATAAAATAAATAAAATAAATATGTATTTAAAAATAATAAATATAAAGATTATCAATCAATTTCCAACTCAAGATCCATAACACTATTTAGTAAATGAATACAACCCGCCTCCCACAATACAGATTCATCGTCAGCACCCGATAATACACCTATTGTAGTATGACATTGCGCATTAAATCCTTCGGTTATATCATTTGCTGTATCTCCTAGTTTTATTACATGTCTTGCTGTAGTTATATTATTTCTTTCCATTAGTGCATGAATCATATATGGATATGGTCGCCCAACTAATACATCTTCACTTGATATATAATCATCAATAAAATCGCGCATATTTAATGAATCAATAATTGATTCTTGAATATGTTTAGAATATCCAGTATTTAAACAAACTTTTATTCCATTTTCACGTAATTTATTAAAATGTTCCGGCAAATCTTCATGAATAAGATTTAAATTCCCTTTTTGAGAATAACTGTCTATTAAATTATTGTTAAATTGTTTATATAAAAGAGTTCTATTATAATCAATATTATCTTTATTCGAAAATGATTTATTTAGAAAATGGTCTAATACTTCATATTTGTTTATTCCATGCCATTTTTCTATGTCATGTTCCCCTATTTTTAATCCAAAATTTTTAATTGTATCATGGAGTGTTCTATAAACTATACCGCCTTCATTCACTGTTGTTCCGGCCATATCACATACAATCATTTTTATGTTTTTGTTCAGCAGAAATTTTTTACTAGCCATTTTATTTTTATAAGGAATATGTCGTTAAATAATTTAAATAATAATTTCAAATTTTTATTTTTTTAATAAATTTAAAGTAAAAAGGCATAAATATACTAGTCAAATTCTTATATTATTGGAATTGGTTGTATCAAAAAGTTTTAAACTATAATTATTGTATTTTTCATTTACAATAATCTGTTTATTACTATTACTATTATTATTTAATAAATGATACATTATTAAACAAATCAATAACGTCAACAATAATGACACTATTACTAATTTTTTATTTTTAATTTAAACATAGATATATAATAATATTTTATAAATACATATGAATATATTAATAATAGATGCACAAAACGATTTTCATGAAGGAGGTAATTTGGGAGTAAAAGGGGCCAAGACCGATTCAAAAAGAATAGGTGCTTTTTTAAAAAAAAATAAAAATGATATAAATACAATATTTATATCTTTGGATACACATACTAAAAATCATATAGGATTTCCAGGATTTTGGGAAATAATTGATAATGACCAAAGTCGGATTGATGAATATACTACATTCTATATAGACCATGATATTATACTCGGGAAATATCAAAATAAAATAAGACAATTTGAACCTAAAAATAAAAAATTATTAAAATGGACGAAAGAATATATAAAAGAATTGCCTTCGTATGGTAAAGGAAATTCCTTAATATGGCCTTATCACTGTATTGAAAAAACATATGGTCATAAATTATATGAACCTTTAAAAACAATAATAGATGCATACGATAAAAGTAATGTAGAATATCATATCAAAGGACAAAATGAAGCAACAGAAATGTATAGTATATTTAAGGCTGAAATACCTACAGTTAATGTGACTAAATTAAACATTTCTAAATTCTATAGTAAAATTAATATTAAAAATAAAGATAAAATTAATATATCAAATGGTAGTTTAATAGAAAATCCTGAAAAATTAAAAGAAGTTTATTTAAATACTCAATTCAATAATAAATTATACAAATCATTAACGAAAGATGGTTTAACCATTTTAATTTGCGGACAAGCATTAAGTCATTGCGTAAATTGGTCACTAAGAGACCTTGTTAATAAATTAATAGAAGACAAAAATAAGTTTTATGTAAAATCAAAAATACTTTTGAATGATAAGGTTATATTATTAGTAAATGCATCATCGGCGATAAAAGGTTTTGAAAAAAATGTAAATGAATTATTTCAATTTTGTAAAAAAAAAAATGTGGCTTTAAAATATTTGTATAAAGGATTAATAGTTGATAAATTATAATTAAAAAATTATAATTAAAAAATGTATTTCATATCATATTATTGTAAATTATACTGATTTTTAATTAATATTATTTCAATTATGTATATGGGTAACATATATATTACAGCATTAAAATTCATTAAACAACCTATAAATAATAGTAGTAATCCGATTTTATTAATTAATAATAAACTTTTTTTATATTTTTTAGCAAATAGTCCGCGTAATATGAGAAATATAGCAATAAGCCAAGATACATCGTGTCCTAATTTACATATATTTGAACGTGCCACGGTTGATTTCCCAACCGGATGAAATATATATTTATTTTCAAAGTAAGTTAATGGATGGGCAAAACTGTATGTAGTTTTAAAAAAATTAAACATATATATTACATATAAGGCTTCTATAATTGATATGTGTAATAACATATTATATAATAATATAATAATAAAAAAATATAATTAAATCTTTTAATCGCAATTATCTAAATAATTTACCAGAAACAAATGTATTTAAATTTGTTTTGCAACTTTCACATGGACCAAAGGCTCTAACTGAACCATTAGAATTCCATTTAAATTGGGGATTTACCATTTGTTTTTGAGATTTACATGGTCCGAAACATCGTCCTTTAAATACTGAAACTTTAATTAAAACAGGCGGTGGTTTATTATCAATTCCTTTATTACTTTTTCCTTTTTTACTTTTTCCTTTTTTAATTTTTCCTTTATTACTTTTTCCTTTACGTTTCATATTAACTTTTCCACCTTTTAACATATTTTTACGAGATTTATAAATTGACATTTATATAATACTATAATATTTTATTTTTTTGTTAATTCAATCGTAATATTTAATTTTGGTATTTTAGATTGAAATTTCATGAGTTTATTTATTGTAAGAGATTTTAGTTTTATATTATTATTATCTTGAACATTCGGATAAACAAATCTATTTTCATTTCTGTTAGAATTTGAACTGTGATTTGTTACATTACGTCCTTTACTATTTTTTTTTGTTTTTAATTTTCTCGGTCTATGATGAGATACACCTAAATATGAATGTATTTTTTTAGATTTTAATTTAGTTTCCCATATATGATTTAGTAATTCGGTTAATTTTTTTTGTAATCCAAATTTTGTTAATGCATATTCCACTGTGTCATATTTTACAAACATGTTACCTATAACAGTAACATTTGTTTTATGATTGTTTCCAATAAAAGTGTTTCTATTATATTCTTTTGTTAGCTCAAAAATATTTCTAGAAGTAAACTCCCTATTTAATGATTTAATTCTAGAATCTTTAATGTAACGCGGCCAAGTTATTTTTAATTTTAATTTTTGTAATTTCTTAAGATCATTTTTAGCCTTTAATACATGTTGATTGAATAATGAACTTCTTCTTGAACTCGAACTCGAACTTTTTCTTGAACTCGAACTTCTTCTTGAACTCGAACGTTTCTGAGAACTACGTTGTGACATTATATAATATTATAATATAAAAATTTGAAATTATTAGTTTATATTAATTAAAAATTAAAAAATAAAAATGAAATTAAAAATATATTATGAAGATTTTAGATTGTTTCTATATTGGTTTATAACAATCTATATATATTATTTATATCATGTATATTATGTTTATTATTCTAATATAATACCTAAAAAAAAAGAAATAGAAAACTTTTTATGGAAAAGTGTATTGCTATATTTTATAATAATAAACTTTAATATAGATATATTTCTAATAAATTATTTATTTTCTAATTATATAATATAAATGAAAAATTCTAAAAATTTAAATCAAAAGCCTGATATGTTGAATAAGGTAGGCCGTTTATCACAACCATTTGTATACATGACAATTATAGGACAATCCTTTTTTTTATTAGTATTGTTAATAGTATTAATATATTTGATGTTTTTTTTCCGCAAAGGTTATATAAAAGATAAAGGATATTTAAATGATTCTGAATTAGATTGTAGAACATCATATAATGACAAAAATAAACCAACAAGATTATGTGTTTCAAATATAAGTTTTAAATCAAATAATATTGATTTTAAAAAATCATTTGAATTTGGAGAAAATCAAATTATTGTAGATCAGAATAGAAAAAAATATATAAACATAGAATATGACCCCAGAAATCCATTTAATACTGTAACATCATCATTTGAATTTAAATGGTCAATTATATTAGTTATAGGATTTATAATGATGGGTATATTATTTCATCTAATATTCCTTATTATATTTAAAGATAATCAATTAGTAAGTAGCGCACATGCGATTCAATATATGATACCTGCAAGAGGTTAATCAACTGATTCCATGGCTTCGATAGATGTGTCTGTTTCCGCCAAGGCTTCAGAACTTATTTCTTCTGTATTAGTATTACTATTGGGTTCTGGTTCAGTGCTTTGTTCCAAATCTTGTATGTCTATTCCTAATCCCATACCAATCATATTATATAATCGATTTGAAAACGTTGATGGGTCGTGCAATGAAAAACCAGAATTAATTAAGGCGGTTTCGAAAAGAACATTTGTTAAATTTAAACATATGTTATCATTTTCCGGATTTTCTAGTTTTTCTTTCAATTCTTTAATAATGGGATGAGACGGATTAATTTCCATTATTTTCTTTCCAGCCATATAAGCCACATTTGTATCTGTACCTAAGGTTTGTGCCCTCATAATTCTTTCCATATTTGCTGACCAACCATGTTCCCCCGTTATAATACAACACGGAGATTTAGTTAATCTATTAGATACAATTATCTTTTCACAACTATCACCTAAAAACGTCTTCATTTTTTCACATACTGATTTATATGTTTCTTTTAATTCTTCGAAATCAGATTGTTCATCTGGTAATTGAAAACCTTCTTTTGTAATGCATGCCATTTTTTTACCATCATATTCTTTCATACTTTGAAGTGTATATTCATCAATTGCTTCAGTCATATATAATACTTCATAACCCTTACTAGCGACACCTTCAATAAATGCTGAATTCTTAACGGCGGCTTCATTTTCACCAGTAATATAATAAATATCTGTTTGATTATCTTTCATACGTGTAACATAATCCGCCAACGATGTTAAATCATCACCCGATGAACTAGATTTATACCGAAGTAATTTTGACAATTTGTCTCTATTTGTAGCATCTTCATGAATTGCCAACTTAATATTCTTTGAAAATTGTTCATAAAATATTTTTCCTCTTTCGTCGTCTTCCATTATTTCATTAAATAGTTCAATCGCCTTTTTAATAATATTTTTTCTAATTGATTTTAAAATCTTGGTTTGTTGCAATATTTCACGAGAAATATTTAATGGAAGGTCTTCTGAATCGATAATACCATGCATAAAATTTAACCATTCGGGAACTAAATCTTCACATTTATCTGTAATAAAAACGCGTCTTACATACAATTTGATATTGTTTTTTTGTCCTTTTTGAAACAAATCAAATGGCGCCCTCTTTGGCAAAAATAGCAAAGACTTAAATTCAAGACTGCCTTCTACCGAAAAATGTTTTACGCCTAAATGGTCTTCCCAATCGGAAGATATAGATTTATAAAATGATGAATATTCGTCATGCGTAATATCTTCGGGTTTACGGGTCCATAAAGGTTTGGTTTTATTAAGATGTTCCATTTCTTTGTATATTTCCTTTTCAATTTCGGACTCGGGTTCGGGCTTAACTTCTTCTTCATCGACTTCTTCAATTACCGGTGCGTCATTATTTTCAGTGTCATCTGATACGGTTTCAGTTTCTGGTTCAGTTTCAGTTTCTTTAGTTACTTCCCTTTCTTTTTCAACTTCTAAATTAATAGTATAATTAATAAATTGCGAATGGGTTTTAACCAAATCTTTTATTCTATGTTCTTCTAAAAATTCATGTTGGTCTTCTTTTAAATGCAATATTAATGCTGTACCACGTGTTAAATTATATAATGGATTTTCGTGACTTGTTATTGTAAATGAACCACCCGCCGAAGATTCCCACATATATTGTTCATCATCATTATGTTTTGAAATTACCTGTACTCTTTCTGCAACTAAAAAAGAAGAATAAAAACCTACACCAAATTGACCAATCATAGAAACGTCCGCACCAGCCGAAATAGCCTGCATAAATGCTTTTGTGCCAGATTTCGCAATTGTACCTAAGTTATTTATCATATCTTGTTTTGTCATACCTATACCAGTATCTAAAATTGTAAGTGTATTATTATCTTTATTGGGAATGATTGAAATTTCTAATTTACTTTCACATGTAAGGGCCGTTGAATCCGTCAAACTCTGATATCTAATTTTATCTAAAGCATCTGATGAATTTGAAATTAATTCGCGCAAGAAAATACTTTTATTTGAATAAAATGTATTAATAATTAAAGACATGAGTTGAGATATTTCTGCTTGAAATACGAAGGTTTCACTGTTAGTTGATTCTGTTTCTACCGAATGTTCATTTGCTGTATCACCATAAAATTCCGTCATATTACATTTGTATATAGAATATTCTTTATATAAAAAAAATAAAAATAAATAAAAAGAAATAAAATAAAATAAATCTAAAAATAAAATAGAAACTGAATTAGTTGTGTTTTTTTTTAGATTTATATTTGTTTAAGTTTTTATTTTTATTTTTGTTTCTTTTTCTTTTTCGTTTTTTAGATTTTATTCCTCCGCCAGCATGAGATTCATTGGTATGTAAATTAGGTATAGTAACACTGGGGTGTGGTATATCAATAGGCGTTTTATTAAATTCATCATTAAAATCTTCATACTCTAATTCTGATTCTTCTAAATTAAAATCTTGAGAAGGAAAATCTTCTAATTTATTATTTAACAAATTTATATTTTGTTTTAAATTAATTTCATTATGTAATCCTACATGCATTACTAACTTATTAAATTTATTTATTTCATAAGGAATAAAATAATCTTCAAAGTTAAATACAAAAAACTTATTATTTAACTTTTCATATATACCTATTTCATTATTTTTTTCATTTTCTATAGTTTTAAAATTGTCTGTATTATAATCGAAAAATGGTGTATACAAATACATTATTCTAAACATATTTTTTATAAATTCCTTATCTTGATTTTTTGTTTTAATGTGGTCGTTAAATTTATCTACTACACGAACACATAAATCAGTTGATTTAGGTTCTGTTGGTATATTATCTTTTTTTGGTTGTTTTTTAGAATATATTCCACCCATTAATATAAGTATACAAATTAATTATTTACATATTCATCCATCGCTAAATATAAGTTTTTATAATCTTGCGTATTTAAATAATCGTGTAATTTATATAATGTAGTTAAACTTGTTTCTTTTTTATCTTTATATTTTTCTTTTATCATAGCATGCAAATATGATTTGGTATCATCTGGAACAGTCTGATTATTGTTATAATCTTGATATAATTTTATAAATTTAAAATATAAACTTTTAAACAATAAAACATAAATTTCGATTATATTGTAATTTATATAATTATCTTTATTCGTTATTAAATCATTAAACATATTTTCTGAAGAACCAAAAATATTAGATTCTACATTGAATATTATAGTTTGAATTAAATCACGCACACTTGAATTAGATTCAACTTTTAATTCTATTCCATAATTTTCTATTTTGTCTCTGTATAAATATAATGGGTTATCATAATTTTTAATTTTAAAAATGAATTTTGTATTTTCTATATCATATAAAACATTATTAACACAAAAATCAAAACCAGTAATTTCATATAATAAATATTTAACCTTTTCTTCTAAAAAAATTAATATCTGAAATTCTTGTTTATCAACTAATTTTGTAGTTGCAAATCTATTAAAAATACTATTAATGGTGCTTTTTTTTTTAGTTTTAAACTTAAATTTTTTTTCACATGATTTTTTTTTACTATTTATTTCCATATTAATATTATAAAATATAATATTATAAAAAATATGATTAAAATAATATAGTATTATGATATGAATAAAATATCAATTATATTTTTATTAGTATTTTTTATATTACTGATATTATTAAAACCATATATTAAAGAGTCTTTTTCAAACAAAACAATAGATAAAAATAAAACAATAGATAAAAATATAATAATAGATAAAATTTATGTTATAAATCTGGATGAAAGTTCACAACGGTTAAAAGATATTACTCTGTATCTTAAAGGAGAAAATATGGATTTTGAAAGAGTTTCGGGGGTCGTCGGTAAAAAATTAGACAAAAAAAAATTAATTGCTGAAAATATAGTTGAGAATAAAAAATTAAAAAAGGGTGAAATAGGATGTGCACTATCACATATAAAAATATGGAATAAGGCTGTGAAAGAAAATCAAAATATACTTGTTTTAGAAGATGATGTTATTATTAAAAAGAATTTCTGGGAAAATTTTAATAAAATACAATCGCAGATTCCGGCGGATTTCGATATAGTTTATTTAGGAGGTAGTAACATTTATGGGACTAAAATAAGTGAAAATATAATTAGGCCGAAATCTAATAAAAAGAAGGATACAACAAATTCCGGCACCTATGCTATGTTAATTAATAAAAAGTCAATACATAAATTATTGAAAATGTCTAAACCATTAACTCATGCTATAGATATGCAAATTAAAAAAGATTTCGATAAATTTAAAGTATATTATGTGTATCAGCCACTAATTACACATAATAATAACATATCCTCAGATAGAAGATTAAATAGCAATCAAAAACCATTGACAAGATGGTTTAAAAAAACACAATCGAAAATTAATATAGTTTGAATATCATCATTATTACTTTAAAGCCGCAGTAGCCAATGCAACTGTTTGGGCTTCCGTAATTTCTTTTTCTAATGCGGCCATTTGTTCATTGAGGGCGTTCAATTCTTCCTTTATTTTCTCAGCAGCAGCGACCTTATCACGCGCTTCTTGTTTTTGATTGGGAGTACTATTCTCATTATCGATAATTATTTGTTGCTCGGCGATAATACCCCGTTGTTCGCGAACTTTATTATATTTAGCATTTATTTCAGCATGTAACTGTTCTTTCTTGTCTAAAAATGGTTCCGCCACATCCTGTTTTATTCTTGTGGTATCATTCGTGCCACCCCTCATTCTCTTTTTTAATAATTTTCTTTTTCTATATGTTTTTCTTTGTTTGCGTGATGTTTTGCGCAAAGATTTTTTAGATTTCTTCATTGAACGCACATATCTGGATTTATTGCTAATTTTTCGCCGAACTGATTTCATCTATAATATAATTATAGAAAATAATTATAGAAAATAAAAATTAATTATTTAATTTATTTTATTTTAATAAAATCAGAAAATAATTATTAGTTTAACACACATTCCAACAATTTACTACATGCTAAGTAAGGATTTATATTACTTGCGGGTCTTCGGTCTTCAAAATAATTGCCTATAGATGGTATACGAATACTTACACTTCTACTTGCCTTTTTTACAGAAAAAGATTCGTAGGAACTTGTTTCACATGTGCCACTTAATCTATTTTTATTTCCATTTCCATAATATTCATTTATAAATGTATTGTGTGTTTTTTCTAAATTTTTACACATTTTACTTACCATTAATGATAATTGTTTTCTATTATTTTCATTACGCATTTCTTGTGTACTAAAATTTATATGACACCCTGAACCATTTTCATTATCAAAAGGCTTTGGTTCTAAATTTATTTCAATATGATGTTTTTCACCAACTCTTACAAGAAGATATCGTAAAATTAATAAATCATAGCACGCATCTAAACCAATATTGCATACTTGAAATTCGGCTTGACCCGGAGCCACTTCGTAATTCATGCCTGTTAATTTGATATTTAAATAATCACACAAATACATAACTTCTAATAAAAAATCTCTGGTGCGTGCCGACCCCCGACCATTACCACAATAATATTCACCAGAACATCCTAAATTAATTTCAGGTATATTACTGGGAACAGTTTTTGTATCTAACATAAAAAATTCTTGTTCGAGTCCAAACATGGGTTGATGATCACTATATTTATCAAATATTTCTTTGGCGGCATTATGATGACATCGCGTATCCTTCGCTGTATTATGAGTTTCACATAAAACTAAATATGGAAATAACTGATTATCTCTATGGCGGTAAACTTTAACAGGTATCAGTTTTACTTCAGAATGTTCAATCTCAGCCTGTCCAGTACTACTTCCATCATAATTCCATTCTGGTATATTATTTATATTTGTATAATCAAGGGCACACAGGATGGTTTTGTCTTCTTCAATAATTTTAATTTTACTACGATAGTTATCTTTATTATCTAACCAAATATATTCTAAGTATATCATTATTATTTATTTGCCAATTTACTTTTAAATAACTAATAATAAATAAAAACTATAATAAATAAAAACTATAATAAATAAAAACTATAATAAATAAAAAATTTATAACGATGATGATTCATGAGCAATATCATAATTATTATCATCAATAGTAAATACTGTATTGGGAGTATCTGTAAATACTGGATATGAAATGGGGTGGTCATCTAATATGGGGTCTGGGTCTGGTAAATCTGAGTAATTATTCGTATCAGGTAATAATATTTCGTTTTCTACAGGTTCATGATAAACCGGATTTTCAAAACTGGGACGTAAATTGGAATCGGGTAAAATATTTTTTCTCATATTTTTTTTTATAAGTATTCCTAATAGTATTAAAGTTAATAATATTAAACCAACAATTACATATAATAAGTAGTTTTCAAATTTAAATTGATTCCCATTACTATTAACAAATGATGGTGTTACTGATGTTGAACTTATACCTATGCATACATCATAATAATCTGTACAACATGTATGTTCGTAACAGAGACCGTCACAATAACAACGACTCCCTTGAATAGTTAATCTACCATTAAGAGTAAAACATGCAGTATAATTATTCAATGATGAATTATATATACATTCTGGTTCATTATCATAGCATACACAACTATTAAGATTAGGAATTATAATTTCAGTAGGCGTGGAAGTGGGCGTAGCAGTAGGCGTGGAAGTAGGCAAGTCAGTAGGCGTGGAAGTAGGCAAGTCAGTAGGCGTGGAAGTAGGCGTGGAAGTAGGCGTGGAAGTAGGCGTGGAAGTAGGCAAGTCAGTAGGCAAGTCAGTAGGCAAGTCAGTAGGCGTGGACGTGGGCGTAGCAGTAGGCGTGGACGTGGGCGTGGAAGTAGGCAAGTCTGTAGGAATTGCAGTAGGCGAGTCTGTAGGCATAGCAGTTGGCTCGTAAGTCGACAAGTTAGACGGAATATCAGTAGGCAAACCTGTAGCCAAATCGGCAACTAAGTCTGTAGACAAGTCTGTGGGAAATGTTGATGGACTTATAGTCGGACCAATTGTATTATAATTTAAACTATTGTTATTATGTAATGTTTTTCTGATAAAATAATTCGAAGTTTCATGGTAAATATATTGCGTATTATTATAAAAATCAATTGTATCATGTATAGCAAATGAAGAACAATTTAAATTATTACATAGTTCCAAATCATTTGTTAAACAATCTTTAGTTTTACATGTATTCTCTGAATAAATCATGTAATCATCATTGCCCATTCTATTTATACCCAATGTAAAATTTGGATATAGTAACTGTTTTACATTATAATGACAGCCATCAACACAGTAATTTTCATTTGGCCCAGTATTGTAAAATGATATATTATTTTCATAGGTTACATTATTTAAATCTGTCATATTACAATTGCATGTAATATCATTTTCAAAACTTTTACAACCATGTATACAACTTAAATAATCATCCCAATCAAACATAGTATAATCGCAATAATCATTACAGTTTAGACTATAATCACAATCAGTTAAAAATAGTAAACTACGATTGTTGGGCACATTTATATTAAAACTATTATAAGGTTTAAATAATAAAGTATGTTTTCCTATTAATGATGCAATATTGATAACATCAGATTCATTTCCGAAAAAATGTAAATATATATTATTTACCGGATATGTGTAATTTATTGAAGTTAAATCAAATTTGAAATTAGTTTTATTAAGAATTCCGATATATTGTTTATCATAATTATTTAAGGTAGAAACACTCACGTGAGCCGATAAATCATTTGACATCCCATTTTCATATAAAATAAATTCAAAATCATTTCCCGGTGTATCTAAAATAGTTGTATTAGAAAAACTTAAAGTAATATTGTTATTATTGTGAAATTCAATATATGTGGAATCGTTTCTATCTATTAAATATTCAAATGACGAAAGTATCATTGTATTATTATTAGAACTCCCAATTATTGTTCCCGTATAAAAATAATTATGAATTGTATCCGCATAGTTTGAAGATTGGTTATTAAATATTAAATTTGGAAAATTATAACCAAATACACTCGGAATAATTCCATAACAATTATCTTTGTGCACTTTCCGTAATTGATAATTTCCAGGTACTAGATTATCAAAATAAAAATGACTGTTTGCACTAATATTGGGCTCCCCAATATCTAATATCTCATTATGATTATAATCAATATATACTGTAATGTTATCATCATTACCTAACGTATATATAAAACCATCAATACTATGATTATAGTTACTAGAATGATAATTGTGTTTTAAATAACTCTGTGAAATTAGCGATTGATATGGTACATTATTATTTAATGAATCTGATAATATCGGAATACCTATATTTGTTAAACTATTACAATAATATTCGCTATCACTATTATTATAATATCCCAAAATTCCATGACAATTATAATTTTCAGTGCAATTATTTTCACAATCTATTAAATTTGTATATGTATCTAAAATATATTCGGAATCTAACCCGGTTGAAAATAATAAAGATGATGTACGCAGAATAATTTCCGGATTACTTTCATAAATTAAATTATATTCGGTAGTTGAACAAGATATATATTGAATTAAATAACTCAAAACAGTTACTCCAAACAAAAAACGCATTATATAATTATACTAATATCAATCATAACCTTTATATAAAAAAAAATATAAATGAATAATTATGGTGTAATTATTTATAGAAATATATTTAAAAAAAAAATAAGTATTATATTATATATTATCTAATTAATAATAAAATAATTTAAATAATTTTAAATAATTAGTATGATTGATTGGTTTTCTCCTCTTTTAACATTAAGTGGTTATGCTCAATCTTATCAACAACATAAAACAGAATTGTATAATAATACTCAATTGACAGAATTACAATTAGAAGAGTCCAGCAGATTTCATAATGAACAACTAAATGTGTCCCAAGAATTGCACACGGAACAAATAACAAATTCGCGGGAATTACATGATATTCAATATACCCATAATTTAGAATTAGCATCCCGCGAAAGTTTAAGAGATCTTTGGGCACAACATAATCATAAAAATCAAACATCTATTATTACATTAACATTATTATATAGTTGTAGTTTTGTATTAATAGTTGAAGGAGAATTACCGTATAATGTATCTGAAATAATTATAATTTTTTATAGCATTATTATATCATTACAATTATTATGTTTATCTATTTCACTATTACTATTATTAAAAGTTCAATCTAGAATGACCCATTTTAATATATATGATAGAAATCATATTTATGATTGTGGACAACAACATGCTACATTTGAGAGTTATTATCACCACCATTGCAGAAAATTTAAATTATACGCCATGAAATTATGTAATTTTGGATTACTATTAATATACATATCTGGCATAATTTTATGGTGTAGTAAATTATATATACAATACAAATCTTTTAATTCGATGATAATATTTATAATATTAAATACAATAGGCATATTTATAATTTTTGGAGTATTAATATATAATTAGTATAGTGCTAATGTATTGTAAGATAATAAATAAGGTTCATTATTATCTTTATCTATATAATGATATGAATTATTAAGTAAGCCACGCGTATTCCATATATGGGTATTTGAATTAGGTTGTATATTATACGAAGAATCAACGGCCTTGCATATATATTTTTTTTTATCTAACGATTTCGGGAATTTATATTCCCAAAATGTCCAAGCCCACGCTTGATTGAATGTCTGTTTATTTCCTTCCAGTAATTCTGCCATATGCCATGTTTCGCCATCATCGCATGATACATCAACGCGTATTATATTTCTACCTCCACCACTATATGCAAATCCTTGAATTAGATTATCATTATTATCACTCTCATTATTATCACTATCATGTATTACATTTACTATACAAGATTGAATCGGGGTTTCATAGATTGGTTGTATATTTTCTATATTAATTTCTTTAGCATTTTTTATGTAATGTGGAACCCCTTTATAAGATATACCTTTTTGCCAGGTTCCTTCAATTTCTGTATCACTGAGACAAATACTATTTATCCATTTTATATTTCTTATTCCTACATATCCAGGAACAATCATACGTAATGGAAATCCATGGTCTCTTGACAATACTTCTCCATTCATTTCATATGCTAATAATACATCTCCATAACTATTTAATGCTTTTTCAATTGGAATAGATACTTGAACTCCATCTATACTTTTAAAATGTATATGTTTAATATTAGTATCATTTGTATTGATGTTTAGATATTTAAAAAGGTCTTTTAATAATATTCCACCCCATTGTGCATTACTAATGGATCCAAATTTCCATGGCGTCCCAGAGGTTTTTTGAAGTATATTTAGTTCACTTCTTCGGTTTCCACCACATTGTATAGTTGCTGTAATCTCAGTTTTTAATTTTTTTAGATTTGTGATTTCATCATAAGATATTAGTTTTGTTTTATTATTAATATCAATTATTTCTAATTCAAAATTATTAGCATCTATATTTGGAACTGGATTATGATTACGAATATACCATAACTCATTTGGTGTTATCCAATTATCCATAATTTGAGTGATATCTGTTTCTGCATTACACGGCGAACTACTATGAAAATATAAATCATTGCTTCTATATGGATCATTAATATATGGGTCATTAAATGTATTATCTTGTTTATAATCTTTTAAAAGTCCTATTTTCATCGGCTTAAGAATAGTTTCCTCAATCTCTTTATTATGTTGCCGATATAAATTCCAATATGGGTCAATGGCTTTTCCTGCAGCCAACATAAGTTTATCTTTACCTCCAGGATGATTATCCATAAAATCGGAAATATTATATACTGAATCTTTATAAGTTATCCATGTATCATTCGGTTTATTATGTTTTTTTACTTCATCGTATGTATAAAAATTATTTTTATTACTGGTATTATTGGATTTATCTTTATTTTTTTGTATTATCCAATAACTGTATCCTCCTATAAGTAATGTATTTCCCGCAATAAATATATTTCGTTTATTAAAGAATTTATTCATTATGATTATAGTTATATTAGACTATTATTTTAAATAGTATTTATCTATTCCTTTTTGCTTTATTTGATCTATTTGATCTATTTGATCTATTTGATCTATTTGGTCTATTTGATCTATTTGATCTATTTGCTCTATTTTGTTTTTTTGTTTTTTTGGATTTATCTTTTTTTAATAATTCAATAGCAGCATGTATAGCACTATTTGAAATTTGTCGTTGTTTTCCTGATTGATTAAAAGGATACGTACCTAATGTTTCATAGAGTCTTTTAGTATTTGAATCAACTTCGAATATACCTGTAATACTATCTTCTTCATTAGAGAATAATAATTTTTTCATAAATTCATGTCCATATTTTTCTATATAATTATTTAAACCAAGTGTAATACTTTGTAATATATGAAAATATAGTGTATTTTTTGTATATATGTTTGTTTTAATACCATATTTTTGATGTTGTAATAATGATTGCCAATTATAGTCATTTATATATTCTTTATTAGTTCCTATTATTTCATTATGTTTTAAAATACCCTTTTCTCTTAGTTCTATTACTAATTTATAAATAGCGTCTATTAATGAACTAATACATTTGGTTCTAGGTAATGGATATTTTTTACTTTCAATTGCAGATTTAAGTTTATAACAATTATTAGATAAAATTTTTTTAATAGTATCCATAATAAAATATATATATATATATATATATGGCTGGTTTTAAAATAAGAGATATTAAATTAG
>ENA-UOXV01002932-UOXV01002932.1-marine-metagenome-genome-assembly--contig:-NODE-2932-length-21612-cov-14.147098_pt1 | contig 21612 bp, 22 predicted proteins | sample MGYA00238165_ERZ766961 | MGnify/ENA primary metagenome ERZ766961 (study PRJEB28924, sample SAMN03173240) | marine metagenome | biome: Marine; feature: Water; material: Subsurface seawater | place: North...
TATATTCATCTGGTTTATGTGCTTGATTAATACTTCCTGGTCCACAAACAATTGTTGGTATGTTTAATTTCTTTTTAAACAATCCACCCTCTGTACCAAATATAACTTTTTTATGTTTAGTATCATTAAGAATATCTTTAACCTGTTTTACAGGATTAATAGTTTCTGAGATATTTAAACCTGGATAATTTATTTTTTCAGAAAAAGTAATATTTGTTTTAGCTGAAATCTTATGCATTTCTTTAATTAACAATTCTTCAGTATATTGATGAATTCTTTGCATAATTTCTATTGGATCATCTTCTGCAAGATGTCTAATTTCAAATTCAAACTGACACAAATTTGGAACAATATTTAAAATTGTACCCCCATTAATTAATCCGGTGTGTAATGTTGAGTAAGGAATTTCATATTCTTTATCAAATGGGCCTATTTTAGATTTTTCTTTATTTAGCTGTTCTATAAAAGTAATTAGTTTTGCTGCATAGTTGATTGCATTCACCCCATAAGGTGCTTGTCCTGAATGACATGAAAATCCGTCAACTTTTACTCCATAAGCATGTTTGCCCTTATGTCCAATAACTACTTCCATACTAGTTGGCTCACCCACTATACAAAACTCAGGGTTAATAGCTTTTTTTTCAATAAGATCTAATAAACCATGCACACCAACACAGCCGATTTCTTCATCGTATGAAAAAGCAAGGTGTATTGGCTTATTAAGTTTTGTCTCAACCATTTTTGAAACTCTACTTAATACAACGGCAATAAAACCTTTCATATCCGAAGAGCCTCTACCAAATAATTTATTATCTCTCTCGGTTAAAGTGAATGGATCAGATGACCATTTTTGGTTTTTAATTGGGACCACATCGGTATGTCCTGATAAAACTATCCCTCCTTTTGCATCTCCACCAATTGTAGCAAAAAGATTGGCTTTGTTTTTTGTTTCATCATAAATGAGTTCAGATTTAATATTAAAATCATTTAAATAATTTTCGATAAATTTTATTAAATCTAAATTTGATTTAAAACTTGTTGTATCAAAGCCCACAAGCTTTCTTAAAATTTCAATTGAATTTTTTTCAATCATATATTTATAAATCGCCCGGAACACCATAACTTGGTGCCTTAGTTGGATCTAATGCTCTTGATTTATAATCTTGCATTTGTGGCTCATAAGCCTTCCATAATTTATATAATTCTTCAATTGGGTCATTCTCAGACCAATCAATTCTTAAATCAATTAGTGGCCAAGATGTATCATCTACAACTTTAATTCCAGCAGAATGAACTGGTCCCGCTTCACCACCAGCATCCAATCCAGCTTTTAGTGATGTCATTAGCCGTTCCGGAAAAAATAAATTTGAATGTTCTTCAAAACTATTAATCATAATTTCTGGTATATTTTTAGCCTTGAGCATATTGCCAGCAGCTAAACAATTAGATCCTTTGGCTAATCCATGAATTCCTAATATGTTATTGCCTGTATGAGATGATAGATTTCCAAAATTATCTATTAAAAGTAATTGCCGATAATCAATATTTGTTTTTTCTTTTTTTATTTTTTCTATTACTTCTACTGGGGACATTCCTTGCTCTAAATAATCTAACATTAAATTTCCTAAGCTTGGATCAGTAACATTTTGTGTGGCAGCTGCCCCTACTCCTGCACGCACCCAAGGACAACGACTAGCAACACTAATGCTTGAAGAGGAAATAACAACCCCAAGCATTTTAGTTTTTTCACATCTTGCAACTAAAGAAAAAGTCATGAAGGGATTACCGCTGTTGCATCAATTTCAACTAACCATTCTGGTCTTGCCAATCGATTAACCACTAAACCTGTGGATACTGGATAAACTCCCTTAGTGTATTCTCCAATTACTCTATAAATTGCTTCTCTATTATTAATATCCGTAATGTAGACAACAATTTTTACCAAATGATCCATCGATCCACCCGCTTCCTCGATTAATTGTTTAATATTTTGCATCACTTTATGCGTTTGTGCAGCTGGATCATTGCTATTAATATTAACTCCATCCTCTAAATTTTGAGGACATTGTCCTCTCATCCATACCGTCTTGCCACCCTCAGTAACAACAGCATGACATAAGTCATTATTCAGATTTTGTTCTGGATAAGTGTCTTTAGTATTAAATTTTCTTATTCTTTTATGGGTCATTTTAATTTGCTATTTTTATATTATCTTTTTTTGAAATTTGTTCTGCTAAATATTTTGCATCTTGCCAAACACCCCAAATAAATGAAGAGCCACGCATTGATAACCAAGGTAAGCCAATAAAATATATACCATTTTCTTTGCCCACTCCCCTATAATGCTCAGGCTTGCCAGCTGTATCAAACGTATCAACTTTTAACCAACTAAAATCATATTGATAGCCAGTTGCCCAAATTATATTTTTAATATTTTCTTTTTTGATATCAATTTCTAAAATTGGATTAGTAACACATTGTGGATCAGAAGTTATTATTCTTGCTTCAGGTTCTTCAGGAAAATCTAAATTATTATTTTTTATATACTCGTCAGCCTGATCTAAAACTGATAAATAATTTTTATCACCATTATCTAAATTAATTTTTAAATCATTTTCAAATAATAATTTGCCCTCTTTAAAATTTTTAGTCATTCCTACCAAGTTCATTCCTAGGTTAGCAAATTTTCTAAAATCTATAGTTTTGCCACCTTCATAACCACTCACTGCAATCGTAACATGTTGTGTGTTTGGATCAGGTGTTTTTTTCTGCCAAACACCTAATGCTCCAAACCACCAGACATTATCTTTTCCTCTATACCTTCTTGGAGGTCTATTATGAGGCCCAATAGATAAAAAAACTTTTTTTCCAGATAACATCAACTCTTGGGCTATTTGTGATCCAGATGAACCTGAGCCAATAACTAGTATTGCTCCTTCAGAAAATTGATTTGGATTTTTATAAAATTGAGAATGAATTTGATTTAAATTTTCTTGCTCTGGAATTATTGATGGCATTACAGGTTTTTGAAAAGCTCCAGTAGCAACAACGATATTTTTTGATTTAATTATTCCGTCTGAGGTTTTAATTTCAAATTGATTAGTAGTAAAATCTTTGGTTGCTTCCTCTGCTAAAATATTTGTTCTTATTGGTGCATTAATTTTTTTTGCAAATTTTTCAAAATATTCAATAATTTCATTTTTATGTGCAAAATAATTTGGTGAATGATCTTCAAAGTCTAGAGTGGGAAATCGATCATGCCAAGCTGGACCATTGGCAACTAGAGAGTCCCACCTGCAACTTCTCCAACTTTCAACAATTCGATTTTTTTCAATGATTAAATGTGGAACTCCATGATTGCTTAAATGTTCACTGGTAGCCAAACCTGCCTGTCCTGCTCCCACTATAAGAGTATCTATAAATTCTGTTTTCATATTATTTTTTAATCTTTTATGAATTTTTATATTCTATAAAAAATTTTTTTCGATTAGATAGTAAACTGTAAATATTATCAAAGAAGCACAAATAAGTATAAAAACTTTCTCTTGATTGCTCATTTTATTGATTTTTATGCTCCATTATTTCAATCATACATTGGGTAGCATACTCTTTCCATTCCGATGATGTTTTGTTTTTAAGACTATTTAGGTGATCTCTATTATTTTGAATATCTTGCTTATGTTTTAACATATCGGCATCAGAAAGATTAGCTATCATTGCATCTAAATTAGTTTCCATTGCATTAATCCAACCGTTACCTAATTCAACACATTTCAACTCATCTTTTTCATCACAAATTTGTTTAAAAAAATTAAATATTACATCATCAGTTTTAATAGAGTCTGACATTTTTTATTTATTACAAACGCCAATTGACTCTGGTCCACAAGTCTCACCATTTGTCCACTTTGCCCCAATCAAATTAGCACCATCAAAATTTGCATTAGTTAAATTTGCAGATGTAAAATTTGCCTCCATTAAATTTGCATTTTGAAAATTGGCTTCTATTAAAGTTGCACCCATAAAATCAACTCTGGTTAAGTTTGCACTTGTAAAATTAGATTTTTCAAAATTCGCGCCAATATTTACACTTTCATAAAGATTAGCTCTCACAAAAGTTGATTCTGGAAATGTGCCAAACGATAAATTAGAATTCATCATTATACTTTTATCAAAATTGACTTGAATAAAACTTGTGAACGATAAGTTGGAATTTGGTAAGTAACTTCCTTGAAGATCTTGAGCGTCAGAAAATCTACAATTTGAATAATCTACTCCGTCAGTTAAAGGATCATCACATCCAGCTTGAACTGGTGAAAATAAAAAAAGTGAAAAAAAAATGACTATAAATATTTTTTTCATAAATCAATGCTAACAAATTAAAACTCTATTAACAATACTCTTAAGAAATAAGGAAAAATTAACTACTTTTCCCAATTAAATCTTGGAAATGTTTCGAAAGCTCTGATTATACTTTCTGACCAGCTTTTAGTAATATTGGAATATTCAGGATCATCTAAATCAAATTGTTTTTTATATAAAGGTTCAACTAGCCCAGTTTTATAAACTACAAAATCAATTGGCGGTCCTACTCGCAAGTCACTTCTTATAGTTGAGTCCATAGATATCAAAGCACATCTTGAAGCATCTCCTAAAGAAATTTGAGGTGTTAAAATTCTATCTAAAATAGGTTTTCCATAATTAATTTCACCAATTATTAAATAGGGTTTAGCATCTGATGGCTTAATATAATTTCCTTGAGGATAAACTAAGCAAATTTCTGGTTTTTGACTCTTAATCTGACCACCAACAATATAAGAAGATCCCAGTTGAAGAACCTCTTCATTAATTCCTTGAGGGGAAGAATGTTTAACGGTTAGACGTCCAATGTAACTTGCTACTTCTTCAATATTTTCACATGTATTCAAGCTTGTTATAGGATTTTTAGACTCTAAATCTTTTTTAACAGAGCTGTATACTGCTTGTGAGGTTGCTAAATTACCAGAGGTTACAATTACAATGTTTCGATCACCTACTGCATAATTTAACATTTTGGTATATGTATTAACATTATCAAGACCAGCATTCGTTCTTGAATCTGAAGCAAAAATCATGCCTTCGTTAACATTAATTCCAATGCAATATGTCATATGTAGGTATCTATAATAAAAATTTATAAATTAAAGTGTATTCTAAGCACATCTAATCAGTTTTTTATATGTTTTTTAGGGTTTTTTGTGATTTAATAAAAAATGCCTAAAATTTCCTGGAAAGAGTACCAGGCGAAAAATGTTTTTGATGAATATGTGAGCTCTGATCAAAAACTTAGACCAGAAAATAAAAAAATTTCTGATTTCATTGCTAAGTACTCAAAGAGAAAACTGCTCAATACTGTTAAAAGTTCAGAAAGAGCTATTAGTTCTAGAGGAATAACTTTTAGAGTTTATGATGAAAATAAACCACTCGAACAATTCTGGCCTTTAGATATTATTCCAAGGATAGTTCAAAAAAAAGAATGGTCTAAAATTTCAAAAGGTCTTATCCAAAGACTAAAAGCATTAAATTTTTTTATAAATGATGTTTATAACGAACAAAAGATATTTAAAGAAAAAATAATTCCTAAAAGACTTATTTTTGACTCTGGAAATTTTAGAAAAGAATGTGTGGGCATTAATCCGCCATTTAAAGTTTGGGCAAACATTTGTGGAACTGATCTTGTAAAAGATATTAATGGAGAATTTTTAGTTCTGGAAGATAACTTGAGGGTACCCTCTGGTGTTTCTTATATGCTTGAAAACAGGATAGTCATGAAGAGTGTATTTCCAGAAATTTTTGAAAAACATAAAATTAGTCCAGTAGATGAATATTGCTCAAAATTATATTCTTGCATGAAATCTACTACAAAAAACAAAAACCCTAATCTAGCAATAATAACTCCTGGTATTTATAACTCTGCCTATTTTGAACATGTTTATTTAGCCCAACAAATGGGGGTAGAGCTAGTTGAAGGAACAGATTTGTTTGTTGAAGATGATAAAGTATTTATGAAAACGGTTAGAGGCAAAGAGCAACTTCATGTCCTTTATAGAAGAATTGATGATTTATATTTAGATCCTAAAGTATTTAATAAAAATTCTTTAATTGGAGTTCCTGGAATTTTCAAAGCTTGGAAAAAAGGAAATGTAAGTATTTTAAATTCCCCTGGCTCAGGTGTTGCTGATGATAAAGTAATTTATAATTTTGTACCAAAAATGATTGAATTTTATCTAAATGAAAAACCTTTAATTAATCAAGTTGAAACATTCCTTTGTTATGAAAAAAAACAAAGAGACTATGTTTTACAAAATATTTCAAAACTCGTAATTAAGCCAGCCAATGAGTCTGGGGGATATGGAATTTTAATAGGACCAAAGGCAAGTAAAAAAGAATTAGAAAATTATGCAAAACTAATTAAAAAAAATCCAAGAAATTATGTGGCCCAACCATTAATAAATTTATCTACCTCACCTACCATAGCTAATGATCATCTAGAACCAAGACACATTGATTTAAGACCATTTATTTTATCTGGTGAAACTAGTTATGTGACTCAAGGAGGCTTAACAAGAGTTGCTTTAAAAAAAGGAACGATGATTGTTAACTCTTCCCAAGGTGGCGGCAGTAAAGATACGTGGATAATTAATGATTAATTATGTTAAGTAGAAGAGCGAAATTAACTTACTGGATGTCAAGATATCTTGAGAGAACCAATTTTACCTCAAGATTGTTAATTTCTACAAATGAATTGCAAATTGATCTTTACCTTAATGATGAGATTGCTTGGAAACCTTTTTTATCTGTTTTAGGACTTAGTAAAGATTTTACAAAAGTTAAAAGAAAAATAAATGAAAAAAATATAATGAAATATTTTATTTCTGATAAAATTAATCCATCATCAATAATTTCTTGTCTACAATTCTCAAAAGAAAACTCTTTAATCATTAGAGATAGACTGCCTGAACAATCAGTAATTAAATTAAATGAATTATTTTTATCTTTTAATAAATCAATAACTAAAAATTTAAATAAAAATAAATATTTAGATTTATTAAAAAGTGTAATTCAAGGATCTCAAAACTTCATGTATTCTACAGATCTTGAGATGCAAAGAAATATGGATTACCAATTTTTAAGACTTGGAAGATTTATAGAAAGATCTGACATGATGGTAAGAATTCTTCAAACACAAACATTGAGATCTAAAGAACACAGTAAAGATTATGAATATTTAACACTAGAATGGATCAATATACTAAAATCAATTTCTGCTTTTCAGGCTTATAGACAATATTCAAAACAAGATATTTCAATTTCAGATATAATTAATTTTTTTCTTAAAACTGAAACTTTTCCTAGATCTGTGATGTGGAATTTAAACCAAATAGAGCGGGCAATTTATCGAATATCCAAAAAAAATGAACTGCTAAAAGAGATTAAGGAAATTAAAAAAGCTGTAAAACGATACAGAGTTCAAATAGCTAAACTAGATAAGTTGTTAATTTTTTTAGCTCAAATAATTAAAAAAATTACATTGCTAGATGAAAAAATTCAGAAATATTATTTTTCTTAATATTTTTTAATTTATTTTATTTAATCGTTCAATTTCCTTATAAAGAGCACTATGGTCATCATTTTCATTGCCTTGTTCCACAAGTGATTTGAACATTTGTTTAATCAACTTTGATATAGGTAAATCTGTTTTATAGTCTCCAGCACACTCAAGAATATTATTCATATCTTTTAAATGAGTTGAAACCTTTCCTTTAGGAGAAAAATCTTTATCAATCATACGTTTACCATGATTTTGTAATATTTTACTATCTGCAAAACCTCCCGCTAGAGCTTTTATAAATTTATTTGCGTCTACACCTGCTTTTTCACATAAAGTAATAGCTTCTGCTACCGCACCAATAGTTACTCCAACAATTATTTGATTTGCAAGTTTAGAAACTTGGCCACTACCTATAGGTCCAACTAAAGTTGGATTACCCATAGCTTTTAATACACTGTAAGCATTCTTAAAAACTAATTCATCTCCACCAACCATGATTGCTAAAGTTGCATCTTCTGCACCGATTGTACCACCTGAAACTGGAGCGTCTAAAAAATTTACCCCTTTTTCTTTTAATAATTTACCGAAGTGCATAGCTATTCTTGGTTTAATAGATGACATATCAATTACTGTAGAATTTTCTTTAATATTTTCTAAAAATTCTGAATTGCCTAATACTTTTTCAACTGCATCATCATCTGTTAACATTGTGATTACTAAATCTGCCCCACTAACTGCTTCAGCTAATGATTTTGAAATGTTTGCGCCAAATTCCTTCAAGGGTTCAGCTTTTTTTAAAGTTCTTGAAAAAACACTAATATTTAACTTTTGATTTAATAAGTTTTTCACCATAGGAAAACCCATCAATCCAGTTCCAATAAAACCTATTTTCATAAGAGTATAAGTATTTGTGATAAATCTATTTTTTTAGACAATTGTTAACTAAAATTGCCATTAAAATCCAAATTATAAATGCTTCACCATGTGTAAATGTGTAATCAGCACCAGCAACACCAGCAATAAAATTTACAGCATAAATAATAACAGTCGAGATTACTAGGCTAGTTAATAATTTAATTAAACCATTAATGTAATTCATATATAAACATTATACTTATTTTAATATAATGCAAACTTGATTAACTATAGGATTTTATGAAAAATATTGGATTTATTGGTGTCGGGTATATGGGTTATGGCATAGCTAAAAATATTCTTAAAAATAAAAATAATCTTTTTGTAATTGCTAACAAAAACAGAAAACCGATCGATAAAATTGTGAGTGAAGGAGCAAAAGAAGTTAAATCCATAAAAGATTTCTCTGAGAAAAAACTAGATTGTCTTTTCATGTGTGTGACTAACACACCGATAGCAATTAGTATTGCTAAAGAAGTTTCAAAAGTATTGTCTGAAGGAACATTGATAATAGATATTACCACTCATAATAAAACTGGATCAATAGAAACCAATAAAATATTTGAAGATAAAAAAATTGGATATATAGAGTGTCCAGTAATGGGTGGACCAGTTCAAGCTGAAGAAGGAGTTTTGGGTGGTATCGTAGGTGGAACTGAAGAAAACTTTAGTAAAGCAGAGCCCTATTTAAAGATGTTCTGTAAAAACTATTTTTATTTTGGTTCTATTGGCATGGGAGCAAAATCAAAGCTATTAAACAACTTTTTAACCTTAGGCAATGCTGCATTAATTAATCATCTAGCAAAAACTGGTAAAGCTTTAGGTTTGGACTTACAAAAATTGTTTGAAGTTGCAAAATTAGGCTCTGGAAATTCAGCCGCTTTAAATAGAGTTTTTGAAAATTTATTAAAAAATGATTTTACAGGTTTTAAATTTACTGCAAATAATTCTGTTAAGGATTTATCCTATATTCAAGACTTATTAAAAGAATTTCCTGAAGCAGAAAAAATTGCCGAGGTAAATAAAAATTATTTTAAAAAAGCTGTTGAAGATGGTTATGGTGAAAATTTTATCAGTGAACTTATAAATAAAAAGTAAAACTTAAAATTTTTTAATTAATTTGTTTTTTAGGAAGATAATTAAGATATCGGGAATCTACTACTGAGGTAGGTTGTATTCAAGAAATATATTTGCACTAAAATGAAATAAAATTATTGAATTTTTTATTAATATAATTACCTTTATAAATAAGGAGGTTATTATGTTAAAACTTACACCACCTGACACTTAGCTGAATAGCTTTAAATTTCACACAAACAAAAAACTTAAAATCCATTTGGATTTAAAAGCCAAAAAGGCAATATAGAGGAGCTCTTTTGGTAAATAAGCTAAAAGAGCGACCCTCTCTAATAATTCAATTAAAATTATTCAATATTTCTAAAGGTAGTGGAGCTTCTGGATATTTCTTAGCACAAAGCTCTTCATATTTTTTACAGAAATTTATTATTGTTTCAAAAGCCTCATCTGATTTAGAAGCATCTTTTTCAAGATTTAACTTTTCAATTATTGCTTCTTTCTCATCTTCTAATTCTTTGACTTGAAAACTATTTAAATATTCTCCAGTTTCTATTTCCCAAAATGTATCATTTAATTCCTCAGGACTTAATTCGTTAAGTTTTTTTTGTAATTCAATTATAACTTCATCATCAGTTGATTTATTCCTCATTGGAGAATTGATTAATTTAGCAAGACATTTATCTTTTAATCCTTCTATAAAATGATCGTAAGGTTTTCCACTTGATAAATCTTTGAAATGATTGGAACTAAAATATCTATTAATTGCTGATTTAGTTGTAATTTTTTCTTTTCCTTTAATTACAGCTATTTGAACATAAACCTCTTGGTTAATATATTCTTCTAAATGTTCTCTTACTTTTTCAGGTATCATAATATTATTTATACAAATAAAACTAATTCTATTCTAAGATTTTAATCTCTCATTATCAGGATCAAAAGCAGGTTCCTGAATTATCTTTGTTTTTATTTTTTTACCCTGAATATTAATAGATAATTCTTTACCTATCTCATTGAAAGATGCTTCAATATAAGCAAATGCTAAGCTTTTTTTTACTCTAAATCCATAAGCACCTGATGTTGTAAGACCAATAATCTTACCATTGCATAAAACTGGCTCATTACCCAAAACATCTGCATCTTTAGCCTCAACCTCAAGGTAAACAAGTTTAGTTTTTATCCCCTCTTTAATTTTCTTTTGAATGGCCTCAGATCCAATAAATTTATCTTTATTTTCTAAATTAAAAAATCGATCTAAACCAGCCTCAACTACTGAAATTTCAGGAGTTAATTCAGTACCCCAACCCCTATAAGCTTTTTCCATTCTCATTGAATTCATTGCATGAGACCCAAAGTTAACTATGTTTTCATCAATTCCGGATTGCCATATGTGATTATAAAGTTCGTTAATCTTATCCATAGAGCAATGTAACTCCCAGCCAAGTTCACCAACATAATTAACTCTCATTGCTAATACTTCTATATTTTTTATCTTTATTGTTTTTGAGGTTAACCATTTAAAATGATCGTTACTTAAATCAGTGTCAGTTAATTTTTGTAATAGTATTCTAGATTTTGGACCTATAAGACCTAAGACACCTTTGGCCAAGGTTAGATTTTTAATATTAACATTCTCATCTTTTATTTTTTGATGATTAAAGCAATCCAAATCTCTAATCTCAGATGAAGCACCAGAAAGTGCGTAATAGTGATTATCACTTAATTTAGTAATAGTTAACTCACTTTGTATTCGTCCTATATCGTTTAAAATATGTGTTAAAACAATACTGCCATTTTTTTCTGGAACATGGTTAACACAAACTCTATTTAAAAAATTAAAACTATCCTCACCCGTTATTTCAAATTTTGAAAAAGTGCTTAAATCTATTACACCGACATTGTTGTGAACATTTTCACATTCTTTTTGGATCATTGAAAAAATATTATTTCTTTTATAACTTAATTGCTCAGTTATTTTATCATGATTAAACCAAGTAGGTTTTTCCCATCCATAAACATCAATAAATTCAGCACCATGTTCTTTTAAAGTTTGGTATACTCCTGATGTTTTCATTGGTCTTCCAACTTCTACAGTTTCATGTGGCATTGGTGTTACATACATTCTCCGATATTGTTCTAATGATTTTTCAACAGAATATTTCTTGTTAACCCAACTCAAATATCTCCTAGGCTCAAATGGCAACATATTAATCTCTGAGTCACCATGAACTATCCATTGCGCCATATACTTTCCTGCTCCACCACCGTGAGCAATACCAATACTTGCAGCACAAAACATCCAGAAATTTTTTAATCCAGGTGCTGGACCTGCTAAAAAATTATCATCAGGTGTATGAGTAATTGGTCCACAAATTATCTTTTTAATACCAACATCCTTAAATTGAGGAATTCTATTCATGCCAATTTCTAAATGTTTTTCAATTCTATCAAGATCCGGTTCTAATAATTCCATATCAAATTTCCAATCCATGCCGTCTAATGCCCATGCTGTAGCATCTTTTTCATATGGACCAATTAAAAGACCTTTGCCTTCCTGTCTTAGATAAGATGAAGACTCTGGATCTCTCACTACCGGTAACTCTTTATCTAATTTTTCTATTTCTGGATGTGACTCTGTTACAAGATATTGGTGGATCATATTAATGCTTGGAACATTTTTAATTCCAACCATTTGTGAAACTTCAGGACAAAAACTTCCAGCAGCATTAACCACATGCTCGCAAGTTATATCTCCTTTTTCTGTAATAACTTTCCACTCGCCAGTACTAAGTTGTTTAATATCTGTTACTCTATTTTTTCTATAAATTTTTGCTCCATTATTTCTAGCCCCTTTTGCCATAGCATTTGTAGTACTAGTTGGATCTGTATAGCCATCCTCAGATGTATGAAATGCTCCAATGATTCCGTCCAATCTTATAAATGGATGATATTTTTTAATTTCATCTTTAGATATGATTGAACATGGGGAGCCAGCTATATCTAAAATACCCTTAACATAATGAAACCATTCTAAGTCTTCCTGTTTATAAGCAAGTCTTAAACTTCCTGTTTCATGAAAACCAGTTGGCTGACCAGTTTCTTTTTCTAAAGCTTTATATAAATTGGTAGAATGGAGATGAATTTTAGCAAGACTTAAACTACCTAGCATATGAGGACATTGTCCCGCCGCATGCCAAGTTGAGCCAGATGTTAATTCACTTTTTTCAATTAGGACAATGTCACTCCAACCCTCTTTTGTTAAGTGATATAACAAACTTACACCCATTATACCTCCTCCAATAATTACTAATTTTGCATGGGATTGTAATTTGTCCATAATACGAAGTATTTGTTATGTAGTTGGATTAGTAAGTCATTATTAACTCTTTTAAAACTAAATATTTTTCGCTAAATTCTGACAAATAAATTTAACTTAGGAGATCAAGAATGTTAAAAAAAATAACAAGACTTGCTCTTGCAATAGCTACTTACTTTACATTATCTGTAAGTTCATTTGCATTTGAAGCAAGTAATCCACAATGTATAGCTCCAGCAAACCCAGGTGGTGGATGGGACTTTACATGTAGATCAGTAGGAAAAACTTTACAGGATTTAAAATTAATTCCTGGCTCTATGGAAGTAACTAACATGGCCGGTGGTGGCGGTGGAGTTGCTTATGCAGAAGTAGTTAATAAAAGAGGCAGTGATAACAATCTTATTGTTGCAGCTTCTTCAGCTACAGCTACAAGATTAGCTCAAGGTGCCTACCCTGGAAATACTATAGATCAAGTAAGATGGTTAGGTTCTATTGGTGCAGATTATGGAATTATTGCAGTTTCAAAAAACTCATCAATTAACACTTTAACAGAACTTTTAGATCAAATTAAAAAAGATCCAAAATCTATTACTGTAGCAGGTGGATCTGCTGTAGGTGGATGGGACCATTTAAAAGTTTTAATCGCTGCTAAAAAATATGGCATCAATGATGTTAGAAGCATTAAGTATGTTTCATTTGATGGTGGTGGAGATGCGGTAACTCAGCTTTTAGCTGGAACTGTTCAAGCTTTTACAGGTGACGTTTCTGAAGCTAAAGGATTTGTAGACTCAGGTGATATTAAAGTATTAGCAGTTCTTTCTGCTGATAGATTACCAGGAGAGTTCTCATCATTTCCTACAGCTAAAGAGCAAGGTGTAGATGCAATCGGTGCAAACTGGAGAGGATTTTATGTTCCAGGCAATATGTCTAATGATGCTTATAATTATTGGGCTAACGCTATCTCTAAAATGTACGACACTAAAGAGTGGAAAGAAACTATGAGTAAAAATGGTTTAGCTCCGCTAGATTTAAGTGGTGATGAATTCCAACAATTTGTTGCTGAATCAGTACAGTCAATTCAAGATCTTTCAAAAGAGATCGGATTAATTAAATAATACATTTTGGGGCATTCTCTTGAATGCCCCATAAAGTCTTTTACTCATGAATGAACGAATATTTGGGGTCTTTTCATTTATCATTGCTTGTGGCTATATTTATGTAGCTAGTTTAACCCAATTAAGTTTTATTTCAGACCCAGTAGGCCCTAAAACATTTCCATATATTGTCGGTTCAATATTTGCTATTTCATCTTTATTCTTAATTTTTAAACCTGAATTTGATCCAAAGTGGCCAAGTTTATATAAGTTTTTAGAAATAATTTTTGTAACAATTATTTTAATTGTTTACGCCTATTCTCTACCTGTTGTAGGATTTGTAATATCAACTTTGATCGCTACATTTATTTTGTCTTGGCGATTAGGAGCAAAAACAACTGAAGCTTTTATATTTAGTGTTGTAGTTTCATTTGGAATTTATTTTTTATTTAGAACTATTTTAGGTCTTTCACTGGCTAAAGGAATTTGGGGATTCTAATGGAAACTATAAATTTTTTATTAGATGGATTTGATGTTGCATTTACAGTTCAAAATATAACTCTTGCTTTAATTGGATGTTTTTTAGGTACAATATTTGGTGCCTTACCAGGATTAGGACCAGCTAATGGAGTTGCCATACTAATTCCTATTTCTTTTTCACTAGGATTAGATGCGGCATCATCAATGATCTTACTTGCTAGTGTTTACTATGGTGCGATGTATGGCGGTCGGATCTCCTCAATTTTAATTAATATACCTGGTGATGAACCTGCTTTAATGACAACTTTGGATGGTTATCCAATGACTTTAAAAGGAAGAGCTGGTGAAGCTTTAACCTTAACTGGGATTTCTTCTTTCTTTGGAGCTATTGTGGCAACTATCGGTCTAATGTTTTTAGCACCACAACTAGTAAAAATTGCTCTGTTGTTTGGACCAGCAGAATATTTTGCCTTGTTTGTAATGGCTTTTGCAACATTAGGGGGAGTAAGCTCCAATAATAAAGCTAAAACAGTGTTAGCATCCATGTTGGGTTTAGCTGTTTCAACAATTGGTGTAGATGGTCAAACAGGTGTTCCAAGATTAAGTTTTGGAAACGTGCATTTCTATGATGGCATTGATTTTCTAATCGTAATTGTAGGTATGTTTGCTGTATCAGAAATTTTTATATTTATTGAAAATAAAAATACAAAATCCACAAAAAACAAAAAAAATTTAATCATTAATAAGATTTTACCTAAACTAAGCGTAATAATTAAAATTATACCAACAATGATTAGAAGTTCATTTCTTGGTTTTTTCGCAGGAGTATTGCCTGGTGCAGGTGCTTCATTAGGCTCTTTTATAGCCTATACAATTGAGAAAAAAATTTCTAATAAAAATGACACTTTTGGCAAAGGTGATGAAAGAGGTGTTGCTGCTCCTGAGGCAGGAAATAATGCAGCAGCAGGTGGCGCATTAGTTCCAATGCTTTCATTGGGAGTGCCAGGCTCAGGAACTACCGCAGTTTTATTAGCAATGTTAATGACAATGAATATTACTCCAGGACCTTTATTGTTTAAAAATAATCCAGATGTTGTTTGGGGATTAATTGCAGCTCTATTTTTTGCAAACTTTATTTTGTTAATCTTAAATATCCCTATGGTAAAAATATTTACTAAAATTTTATTACTACCACCTAAATTTTTAATGCCGATTGTTGCTATGATTTCTTTTGTAGGAATATATGGAATTTCTGGTTCAAGTTTTGATTTATTGCTAATGATCTTTTTTGGCTTACTAGGTTGGCTATTAAGAAAACTTGATATCCCTCTAGTTCCAGTAATCATGGGGTCAATTTTAGGAAACTTAATGGAAACTAATCTTAGAAGAGCTTTAACCATTAGTGATGGCAATTGGGCTTATTTATTCCAATCTAAAGTTGCTATTATTATTTGGATTATAACAATCGTTGGTTTTGTTCTACCACTTATAATAGGTAAAAGAATTAAATCACAAATAGATAAACTTAAATCTAAAAATTAAAAATAATAATTATAAATTTTTGCAATCACAAAAATAAACAATAAAGAGATAATGATTGGTTTAAATTCAATTAATAATTTTTTTTTTAAACTCATTGTTCAACTCTAAACTTATTGTGACAAGCTTTGCAATTTCCCCACATAAATTTACCTAAAGTACTCTCAATATCGTCAGAATCTTCAATTACCGAGGTCAACTGCAACATATCATTTGCTGCTTTAGTCATTAATGTATCAAATTCTTCTTTATTTTCCCATATAGAAGGTAGCGCCTCAGTATCAAAACCTTCTTGAGTGTTATTAGGAAATAAATTTATTAATATTTTGTAATTTTCATTCATCTGTAACATTAATTTTTTAGCTTCATCAAAATCTTCACTTAATGCTAGAGAGTTTACTTTTTTAGCAACCTTGTAATTTTTGCTTAATATAGATTGTCTAGTCTTAATTATTTCTTCTACAGATTGTTCAGCATATGAAAAACTGTTGCCAAATAACAAAAAAGTAAGGAATAAAGTATTGCAAATAATCTTAGTAAGATGTTTAACTAAAGTATGCATACAATCAATACTGTAACAGAGTATGGATTAATTTCAAAATTGTTTCATTGGCTTGTTGCAATTATTCTTATTGTACAAATCCCTTTAGGTTTTTATCTTGTGGATTTAGATTTTGGGCCAAAGAGAATAACTTTTGAAAATATACATATCATTTTAGGTTTAACCGTTTTTTATTTAACAATATTACGATTATTAAATAACATTTTTAATCCTACCCCACAATTAAACACAAATAGTTTTACAGGACAAAAATTCATAGCCAGATTAAATCATATTTTATTATATATATCTGTTTTAACAATTACTATCTCTGGAATTTTAAAAAAATTATTTGATGGTGAAAAGTTAAATATTTTCTTTAAAGAAATAAAGCTAAAAGATAATTTTGAACTAACTGAACAATTTTATGATATTCATGTATTAGCTAATTATGTTTTGATTGGACTAATTCTTTTACATATATTCGCAGTAATTATCCACAAAGTATTTTTTAAAGAAAATATTATTAAAAGAATTCTTTAATTAATGAATATTTTTTGCATTTTTAATAATGTGATGTAAATTTTGACCTCTATTACAAAGACCAATTAAATCAGATATATTTTTAACACCTTTTGATTTAGCAATATTTAATAAATACAAGAATAATCTTGCTGTTATTATGCAATCTCCTAAAGCAGAGTGTCTTGTTTGATCGTCTGTTTTAATTTCAAAAAAATTACATAAATTTGTTAATTCATAATTTTTCAAATCTGGGAATAAACTTGCAGTTAAATAGATTGTATCTATAGCTTTAATTACTTTCATACGATCAGCTAAGCCAGAACTTTTAGAGTTTTGTTTTAAAAAATTAATATCAAAATTAATATTATGACCTACTAAAATACTTTTTTTAATAAATTTTAAAATTTTATCACTAATTTCAACTATCGTTGGTTTTGACTGTACTTGATCATCAGTAATGTTATGAATTTTAATAGATGCTTCAGGAATTTTCATCTGGGGATTCACTAATTCATTTAAAATATTATCTTTATTGATTTTTAAATTACTAACTCTTAAAGATGCCACAGATATAATCTGGTCTCCATTTTCAACATGTAATCCTGTAGTTTCTGTATCTAAAATTGAAAAATTTGAATCTTCCAGTGAAACTCGATTAAATAATTTTCTAGTTTCAATTTGATATTTAATTTTATTAAAAATATTCTTCACCAATATCTACCCTTACTCTTTGTTTGAGATCTCTAATTTTTTTCAAATAAATCTTTAAAACTCTTTTTTCTCTTTCTAAAAGTTTTTTTGGATCTATAAAATTTTTAATGGATAAGCCTTTTTTAGTACGCTCTACCTGGTTTCTAAGTAATATATTAGACATAAAACGATGTGCATTTTTAAAAAAATCTGTTTCATCTGCTGATAAAACTTTTAAATTATTTAACTCATCTAGACGTTCGAAAGTTGAGATTTTAGTAATTTTATTTTTGATTGAATATAATCTTATGCTTTCAACTAAAGGTAATGTACCGGTATGTTTTAAATTTAAAAACCCTTTATTTTCATTATCATTTTTCTCAACAATAAATTGACCAAAAAAACCAATTGCAGCATCACTCTCTTCTTCACTAAAGTATAAAAATTTTAATAGTTTCTTTTCTTGAAGTTTGTCATTTATAAATAGTCTCAACTCTTCAGCTAATTCAATTTTTCCATAAACAGATCTAAAATCATAAAGCATATCGATATGTCTCATATCTTGAGGAGTATGATTTTTTAACCATTGTTCAATTTGAATTTTCCAATTTGGTAAACTTTTCCTCCATAGTGGATTGGATGCCATTAAATCTCCTTTGCAGAGTGGTATTCCACAATCATCTAAAGTTTTTGTAAAATCTTTAGCTAATTCCTCAAAATATAAATCAATTTTTTCTGGATCTTCATTTACATTTGTTTCATAAATTAAGCCGTTGTCCTGATCTGGATGTAAAAAACTTTCCATACGGCCTCCTGAGCCCATAACAATTACAGAAAAATTTGGAATCTCTTTGATTATTTTTTTTTGTTTAACACGTTTTTCAGCTAATCGAATAGCACGACGATATATTACATTATTTAAAAAACTTAGAAGATATGAAATATCTCCTGGATAAATATTTCGATTAAGTAAATCTTCGGCTAAATGTATTTGTTGTTGCTTTATTTTAATCAATCCTGAAACGTCTTGTTCGTCATAAGTCATTTGATCAATTTGAAATACTAAATCTCCAAGCTCTGCCGTTAAAGCAATATTCATATCAACCATACCAAGAACTTTTGAGTCCATATCAAATACTGGCAAATGATTTAGATTTAATTTTCTCATTTTGCCTACTGCATGAAATAATAAATCATCCTCATAAACAAATTTGACTGGCTCTGACATAACTTGATTTACGGTAGTTTGGTCATTGGCACTAAAAGCTACTCTTTTTAAAATATCTTTCTCAGTAATAATTCCACAAACTTGATTTTCATCTTCTACAAGAATTGTTGATTTTTTATATTTTTTGAGTTGTTCGATGGCAGTTTTAATTAATTCATTTTTTTTTACCAAAATGTAATTGTCAGTCATGTAATCCATGACTTTATTAGTAAATAGCTCTACGCTATTAGATCTTTTAAACATGATTAAATATAATTAATTATTATCGAAAGCACATCTAAAACCTACATAAATCGCATAAAAGTTAGATGGTTTATATTGTGCTCCTTCTTGTTTAGTTTTAGAGGCACCATACCACCACGAAGCACCCGCAGTTAAAGAGTTTTCTTTTTGCTGATCATCAATCCACTCCCATACATTGCCACCCATTGCAACTAATCCATTAATTCCTTCCGGCAATGAAGTTACTGAAACATGTCGATTGTAATCTAAAATTCCCTGTGAATTCATATTTACTGCCGTATCCCCACTTGGGTACTTATAAGTTTTCCCAACATCAAATAAATCCGACTTAAATTGTTGAGTATAAGCAGCTTTTTTCCATTCATCAAAGGTAGGTAAACGGCCACCATGATAATTGCAGTAATTTTCAGCTTCAAATCTACTTATATGCACCGCAGGCTCTAATTCACTATCTGGTTTTTCTCCATAAGGATTTAAATAATTCCAATTTGTCCTTTTTTCCCAGCCAGCTCCCCATTCATAACCTCCACCTGTTTTTTCAGCTTCAGTGATAATATTATTTTTTAAAGCATACTCTTTAAACTCGCTGATTGTTACCTCATATTTATTTAGATAAAATGAAGTAAAATTTATTTTTTCATTAATAAATGCGAAAGCATTATTAAAATTCAAAATTAAGATTAATAATAAAATTATTTTTTTAATATAAGACATATCAATTTATCCTTAAATTTTATTTTTGAATTATATTTTATATCTATTTCCTTAATACCATTATCAATTTCTATTTTTGACATATTTAACAATGTGGAAATATATTTATTCTTTATCATTTTTGAGTATTTTTGTTTTGAAATATTAACAGTAAATATAAATTTTTTTATTAAAAATTTGTTATTTTTTTTTATAAAGTTTAATATTTTAATATCTCTTTTTAATGATTTTTCTAATTTTCTTTTCATTAAGTCAAAAACAGGTATTTCATTTTTTTCTGGATCTAGAGTAGAAATAATTATTTTACCGTTCTTATTTAAATTTTTCTTACAAAGATTAATCAATCTATTGATTTGACTTAATTTTAAAAAATGTATGGTTTGTTTAATTAAAATTACATCAAATAACACTGTATTTTTTTTAAAAAAACTTAAAGCATCAATTTTTTGAAATAAAATTCTTTTATCTTTATCTGGATGATTTTCAACATCGATACCTAAAGGTTTATTTTTTAACTTTAGTCTCTTTAAAATAGATCCAATAATTTTACCTCTGCCACATCCAATATCTAAAATTTTTGTGTTTTGAGTATAATTAAAATTTTTTAATAAGAAGTTAGTATATGAATTGATATATTTCTTTGATGAGAGCCAGGTTTTGTTATCCCAATTTTTAATTGCTTTCATAATTTATATTATTCATTTTATCTTTATTTTAAATAAAGTATTAATAATTAATGTTTTCAAATTTACATATTTTTTTAGGTGCAACTGTTGCTGATGCTGCTGCAAGACCTCTGCATTGGGTGTATGATCCTGTAAAATTAAAAAATTATATTAAAAACAAAAAAGAAGTTGCTTTCCTATCACAAAATAAATGTCCATTTTATAGTATCAAAACAGGAAATGTTTCTGGATATAACGATATAGGTCAAGTGATGTATCGAACTCTATTATCTACTAAAAAAAATGAGGATATTATTAAAAACTTTAAAAAAAATATAATATCTCATTTTGGTCCTGGCTCTCTTTATTGGAAAAATCTAAAATCTAGGAAAAAATATAAAAAAATTAAATGGGTACGACCTATTAATGGACCCTGGATACATCAAAATATATTAGAAACTATTCAAAATATTAAAAAAAAGAATAACTTAACAGGAGGTAAAAAAGTAAACGAGTCAGACGGTTTTTGTGCGGCTCTACCTTATTTTTTATATGATCAAAATTTATCTAAAGTTAAAAAGATAATAAAAACAATAGCTAATACCAAAGCGAGTGAGCAGTTTGCAATTGCAAAATTTCAAATAATAAAAAATGCTATGCTAGGTAAAAAAGATCCAATTAAAAATTTTTATAAATCGAATAAAAAAAATGAATATTTTAAAGATGTAATTTTAAATCTTGAAAAAGTTTTAAAAGATAAAAACAAACCTCATATTGAAACAGTTAAAAAATATGGAAAAGCTTGTAGTTATCCTGGAACTTTTAATGGATCAATTCATGCGATTATAAATAGTAAAAATTTTAAATCTGCAATTACAAAAGTTATTAAAGCTGGGGGATGTAACTGTTCTCGTGCTAATTTTGTTGGCGCCTACTTTGCTGCTTTTAAAGGTAAAAATAATATTCCTATTAAATGGATTAAAAAAACTATTCCAGC
>ENA-UOXV01002934-UOXV01002934.1-marine-metagenome-genome-assembly--contig:-NODE-2934-length-21596-cov-7.861891_pt1 | contig 21596 bp, 20 predicted proteins | sample MGYA00238165_ERZ766961 | MGnify/ENA primary metagenome ERZ766961 (study PRJEB28924, sample SAMN03173240) | marine metagenome | biome: Marine; feature: Water; material: Subsurface seawater | place: North...
CGTGATTCTACCCGATTAAAACTTGGGGCGGGGCTATTTTTAGAGGTGCCCTTAATTCAACTCGGCTCGCCAGCGCTCCCAGGCGTGCCTGACGCAATCCACCCATGATCAAACCCATCAGATCATGATCATCTAAAAGGAATGAAAATTCCAAAATGGGAAGAGCGACAGCGTCTTCAGGATCTTCTGCAAGCGTCATGGCAATCGATTTTGGTACCGTACCCAAGGACTTTTCTGAGTTGGCAAGCGCCACTCGAACTTGTTTGTCTTGGTCAACAGCGAGCGTTTTGAGAATTTCGTAGGCCATTTCCGTGACCTTTTCGTTTTGATCAGGTCGCAAATCCGGCAACACCTCTGATAGTTTTTCCGAAAGCGCGAGACGAACTTGAACTTCCTTGTCCTTTGAAAGGACGACATCCGCTTGGATCGGCGTATCAGGATTTCGAGCGACAGCGCACCGAACTTTGTAATCCTGATCCGACGACAGGAAATAGAGTATTTCGGGTCGTACGCCTTCCGAATTAGCCAATTCGATCTTTTTCTTGGAACCTTCCTCTAACAGGATTCGTTTGCATTCGTCGTAGTTCGGTGCTTTTGGCCGATCTGCTTGGTCTTTACGAATTTTGAACTTGAACCACTTTTCCAGCATTGAAGCCATCCATCCTGTAAGATACTTGAGCGACCCATTTCTATTATTTTCGCCGCTACAGAGCGTCGCAGCATGTTAGACTTTAGTCACCGACAAATCTTACACGATTTCTAAGGTTTCGCAGAGTCTCTGTGGATGTCTTGAAAGGGCGCTATACCGTCGTTGGTTTTATGGCAAGGAATACGAAAAGCTGCCAATGAATCTAAACCGTCCTCCCGGAAGCCGATAGGCTGTCCGGGATCTTCTATGATCATGAAAATTATTTGTGTGTGAGACAAGATCCCGGATCAAGTCCGGGACGACGCATAAATTGAAGCGTCTGGATTTCCCCTTAAGGAGCGAACTCAAATCCGTTTAATCAGCTAAAATCGCTAACCAGCGCCGCCTTTGTCTCTTCAGGCATAATCGAGATGTGGCCGTATTTCGCATGCGCAATGCCGACCATAATGCGATCAGCAGCTTTGAACTTTTTGACCTGTTCATCCGTGAACGGGAAGTGGATGAACTGCACCGATGACGCTTTGCCGTCTGCGGTGGTGCGGTCGACATCTTCTTCGGGAACGCCTTTGACCGTTTCGCCATCAAATTCGATGGTGATGGTTTCTTCGACTCCACCCAGACCTGCCAAAAATGCCGCACGACGCTGCGGATCATCAATTTCAAACATCAACGTCGCGACCAATTCGCAGCCGTTCGGAATCAAGGGATTATAGGCGCTCAACTCGTCAGGAATCTGCTCTTCACCACCTTTTTCGATGAACAGCATTTCATGCACTTGGTGCCACATGGTCTCGTAGCTTTCGAAGAAGAACATGGCATCGGGCCCGCACGCCATGCGCCGTGTGCGTTTCACCCCGGTCATACGCGCGCGGCTTTCTTTGCGGCCTGCGCTGTACTCTTCCATCGAGATGATATCGTCGCGGGTGATTTCAGTCTTCGTCATCGTCTTCGTCCTTTGATTTTTAGCGTTTGGTCACAGGCCGTAGGCACGCGCGACCAGCTCAATCGGATGCTGCATGGTATCGATGCCATCTGTGGGCTTATCCAACTTCTCGATACCTTGCAGAATATGGTCACGGGCCAAAGGGCATTCTGACAATACGTATTTGCTTTCAGCTGCAGCCGCTTTGCGGGCCACGGGCTTGCCAACCTTGAGTGCGACTTCGAAGTTTTCCTTCATGACACCCCATGATCCGCCATGACCGGAGCAACGCTCAATAATCGTGACATCGATATCGGGGATCAATCGCAGCATTTCTGCGGCTTTTTGTCCCATGTTCTGGGCACGCGAATGGCAGGAAATATGAACCGTGACACCGCCTTCGAGAGCGTTGATCCCTTCGACCATGCCTTCGTTCTTGGCGATGGAGACGACATACTCAGTGATATCAGATGTGGCAGCACTTAGCTTTTTGACGTTCTCATCGTCAGGCACAATCAATGGCCATTCGAATTTCAGCATCAATGCGCAGGATGGCACCAGGGCAATGACGTCGTAGCCTTTTTCGATCCATGGCATCAGATCTTTGGCCGTCAATTGAGCGCTTTCGGCCACAGCACCTATATCACCCTGTTCCAGTTGCGGCATGCCACAGCAGCGTGGATAGACGACTTCGGTCTCAACACCGTTCTTGGCCAAGATGGCGCGCGCCGCTTCGCCGATATCAGGGTTGTTGTAGTTGGCAAAGCACGTCGCATAGAGCACGGCTTTCCGGCCATAAGCGGGTGCATCTTTATTAACAGTGGGCGCGTTATCGCGCTTGGCAAAGGGCTTGGATGTAAATTCAGGCAGATGTGCATCACGATGAACACCAACCACGCTTTCCATGATTGGACGCGTCACTGAATTGCCGCATTTGCCAGCCCAGTTGGTCAGTCCTGACATTTTCGATGCGATTTTACCGTTACGATCCGTCTTGGTGATCTGTTTGGCACCCGCAGGGATCATGCCCTTTTGATTTTCAATGGCCCGGTAGCGCAGCATCAAGTGCGGGAAGTCCAAGTTGAATTCGTGCGGCGGCACGTACGGACATTTGGTCATGAAGCACATATCACAAAGCGTGCATGCATCTACAACGGGCTTGAAATCTTTGCTATCGACGGTATCGAGTTCGCCACTTTCTGACTCATCAATCAGGTCGAATAATTTCGGAAAACTGTCACACAGGTTAAAGCAACGGCGGCACCCGTGGCAGATATCAAAGACACGGCGCAGTTCATCGTCCAGCTTCGCTTCGTCGTAAAAATCGACTTCTGTCCAAGGGATTGGATGGCGCTCTGGGGCTTCGAGGCTACCTTCGCTCATGACGCGGCTCCCGTTAAAGGCAAATAATAAATTAAATGAAAAAGGCTTAGGTATCAGAAGGGGGGCTAATGCCCCCCCCCGTCGTATCATCACAACGTGATAATTAGTCCATGCTGTCGAGTGCTTTCTGGAAGCGACCCGCGTGAGACTTTTCAGCCTTTGCCAGCGTTTCGAACCAGTCAGCAATCTCGTCGAAGCCTTCGTCACGAGCGGTTTTCGCCATGCCAGGATACATGTCGGTGTACTCGTGGGTTTCGCCAGCGATGGCCGCTTTCAAGTTAGCGTCCGTGGCACCAATTGGCTCACCGGTTGCAGGATCGCCCACTTCTTCAAGGAACTCGAGGTGGCCGTGTGCGTGGCCAGTTTCACCTTCGGCGGTGGAACGGAAAACAGATGCAACGTCGTTGTAGCCTTCGATGTCTGCCTTTTGGGCGAAGTACAAGTAGCGACGGTTAGCCTGCGATTCGCCAGCGAATGCAGCTTTCAGGTTTTCTTCGGTTTGAGTTCCTTTGAGGGACATTTGATCCTCCTTGTTAAGATCGGTCAGTTGATTTTTAAAGCTTTATCACGCGAGCTATTGCGCTTACCGGAATATGGTAATGATATGGTCCGGAGTCAATATATTGGAATTATTCTAAAGAGTTTTATCAAGCTTCGGTAACACGAACGATAACATCGACACGTGAAATCTTCGATCCCGCTGGTGCATCAGGCAGTTCAGCCAAGACAACATCCGCAGACGAAATGTCTTCCAAAACACCTTTGTCTTCGAAATAGAAGTGATGGTGTTCTGACGTGTTGGTGTCAAAATAAGATCTGCCTGAATCGACGACGATTTCACGGAGCAGACCCACCTGGGTAAATTGATGCAGTGTATTATATACCGTCGCCAAAGATACCGAGACACCCGCAGATGACGCATCGCGATGCAGGGTCTCGGCGGTCATGTGATGATCTTCGCCAACAAACATCAATGATGCCAAATCGACACGCTGGCGGGTCGGTCGAAGACCCACATTGCGGAGACGATCGGTGATTTGTGCGTGTACTGAATGAGCGTTCATATCACCGATATATGTCTTAACGTTTCTAATAACAATGATCTAAGTCAAGGACACGGATTAGACGTCTTCTGGGAACGGCACGCCAATAATATTATACCCACTGTCCACGTGGTGGATTTCACCCGTCACACCCATCGACAGATCAGACAGTAAATAGAGAGCCGCGCCGCCTACATCACTGAGTTGGATGTTTCGTTTCAACGGAGCATGTTTCTCATTCCAACGCAGAATATGACGCGCACCGGAAATGGCACTTCCCGCCAACGTCCGCATAGGTCCTGGTGAAAGCGCGTTCACGCGAATGCCATCGCCACCCAAATCTGAGGCCAAATAACGCACGCTGGCTTCGAGGGCCGCCTTGGCGACACCCATCACATTGTAATGTGGAACCACGCGGTTGGAGCCGGAAAACGACAACGCAATCATACTGCCGCCATTGGTCATGGCGGGTGCAGCGTGACGCGCCAACGTCGTAAACGAATAACAAGAAACATCCATGGTACGCAGGAAATTATCGCGCGTGGTGCCGATGTAACGGCCCTTGAGTTCTTGTTTGTCAGAATAGGCAATTGCATGAACGATGAAATCCATGGAGCCCCACGCAGAAACGGATTGGTCTATCACGTTGGCAATTGATGCCTCGTCCTCAACATCACATTGCACGATGACGTTGGAGCCAACACTTTCAGCAAGTGGCCGCAAACGTCGTTCAATAGCTTCATTCTGATAGGTAAATCCGATTTCTGCACCGTGGGCCGCCAATGTTTCGGCGATGCCCCAACCGATTGATCGATCATTGGCAACGCCCATGACCAAACCGCGCTTACCCTGCATGAGGCCACCTGTTGCTGGTGTCACTTTGGCGTCGCTTGCTGGTTTTTGTTCATTCACGGCCTTAACCCTCTAACCGTTTGAACGCCAGCGTCGCGTTTGTTCCACCAAATCCAAAGCTGTTGGATATGACACAGTTCAGATCCGCATCATCAATACGTGTCGAGACGATGTCAGCATCCCCTGCTTCTGGGTCTAAATTATCAACATTGGCCGACGCGGCGATGAAATTGTTGTTCATCATAATCAGCGAATAAATTGCCTCGTGGGCACCCGTCGCTCCTTGGCTGTGTCCGGTCAACGATTTGGTCGAGGAAATCTTTGGCATGTGAGCACCAAACACTTCTTGGATCGCCTTAAGCTCGGTCATGTCACCCGCTGGTGTCGAAGTGCCGTGTGCGTTGATGTAATCAACCTTGGTGTTTCCAAGACCCGCCGTTGCCATTTGCATGCAACGTCGCGCCCCTTCACCCGATGGGGCCACCATATCGACACCGTCTGATGTGGCACCATAGCCAACGACTTCGCCGTAAATTTTCGCACCGCGCGCCTTGGCGTGTTCGTATTCTTCGAGGACCACAACACCGGCCCCACCAGCGATCACAAAACCATCACGGTCGACATCAAACGGACGGGATGCTTTTTCAGGCGTGTCATTGTACTTGGAAGACAACGCCCCCATGGCATCGAACAATACAGTCAGCGTCCAATGCAGTTCTTCGGCGCCGCCTGCAAAGACGACGTCTTGCTTGCCCCATTGGATGAGTTCAGCCCCGTTGCCAATACAGTGTGCACTTGTCGAACACGCTGAAGAAATCGAATAACTGAGGCCGCGCATATGGAACGCCGTCGAAATATTCGCAGACACCGTAGAGCACATGGCCTTTGGCACCGCGTAGGGACCGACTCGTTTTGCACTCTTTTCGCGCGCCGTATCAACGGCTTCGGTTTGCGCAGATGTTGATGGTCCACCGGACCCCATCACCAAGCCTGTCCGCTCGTTGGTCACGATATCATCGCCAAGGCCGGAATCTTCGATGGCTTCTTTCATGGCGACATAGGCATACGCCGCGCCATCACCCATAAAACGGCGAAGCTTGCGGTCGATCATTTCGCTCATGTCGATTTTAGGCGCACCGTGTAGATGCGAGCGGAAGCCGCGCTCGGCGTACTCCTGGCAATGCACGATACCGGACCGGCCTGCTCGAAGGCTATCCGTTACCTCTGCAACGTTGTTTCCAATTGGGGATACGATACCCAGTCCCGTTACCACGACACGTCTCATAGGAACCTCTTTTCCGCCAGTCGCTTAAATTCACCAGTCGCTTAAATTTAGTCGTCAGCGCTGAACAACGTCACTTTTAAGCCCGACGCTTCGTACGCGACATTACCGTCCACTTTCATCACACCATCTGCGATGCCGAGGACGATTTTTCTATTCATAACACGTTTGATATCGACACGATATTCAACAAGGGATTTGTCCGGTGTGACTTGATCCGTGAATTTTACTTCGTTGACGCCAAGCGCGCGGCCACGTCCCGGCGCACCGGTCCAACCCAAGTAAAACCCAACCATTTGCCAGAGCGCATCAAGGCCTAAACAACCTGGCATCACGGGATCACCCTCGAAATGACACCCAAAGAACCAAAGGTCAGGTTTGACCTCTAGTTGTGCCTCAACAAAACCTTTATCGTACTTGCCGCCTTCGCTACTGATCGCCGAAATACGGTCGAACATCAACATCGGTGGCAGTGGGAGTTGTGCGTTTCCAGGACCAAAAAGTTCGCCCCGGCCGCATTGAAGCAATTCATCGTAGGAATAGCTGGCTTGTTGTGTATGTGAACTCAAAACTTAACCCAATCGATAGCTAGTTATAAGGCAATTAGTGTATCAGAAATCGCGCCAATTATAACGATCAATAAGCGAAAAGTGGACCGTGTGCACGCAAAAATACCCTTAACGATATAAGGGTATGGTAGCAAAAAATCCCGTCAGGCGGGAGCTGATATAACATCAGCATCCCGCTAACTGAGACGTTACGGTTTTAAGGCCGTTTTTTCTTCTCGCCGACTTCTTCGCTAATGTCTTCACCGGTCTCTTGGTTGACGACACGCATCGACAATTTCACTTTGCCACGGTCATCGATACCGATCAGCTTAACCTTCACGATGTCGCCTTCGCTGACGATATCGGTCACTTTCTCGACGCGGCCTTCGGCCATTTCAGAGATATGGACCAGACCGTCACGTGGGCCGAGGAAGTTAACAAAAGCACCAAAATCAACGGTTTTAACAACTTTACCGTCGTAAACCACGCCAACTTCTGGCTCGGCAACGATGTCGCGGACCCAAGCTGCAGCTTTATCAGCGGCTTCTTGGTCGACAGCTGCGATACGTACACCGCCGTCATCATCAACATCGATTTTAACGCCTGTGGTTTCGCAGATTTCGCGAATAACTTTACCACCTGGGCCAATGATATCGCGGATTTTTTCCGGATTGATCTTCATCTGCGTGATGCGTGGAGCGTTACTTTTCACATCATTGCGGGATGTATCGATGACTTTGGCCATCTCATCCAGAATGTGCATCCGACCTTCTTTGGCCTGACCCAAGGCGATCTGCATGATTTCCTCGGTTATAGAGGTAATCTTGATGTCCATCTGAAGCGACGTAATACCGTTTTCGGTACCTGCCACTTTGAAGTCCATGTCGCCAAGGTGATCTTCATCACCCAAGATGTCAGACAGAACCGCATAACGGTCACCGTCTTTGATCAAACCCATGGCGATACCCGCAACGGGTTTCGGCAATGGTACACCAGCATCCATTAACGCAAGCGATGTGCCACAAACCGTCGCCATCGAAGACGAGCCGTTAGATTCGGTGACTTCAGAAACAATACGGATCGTGTAAGGGAATTCATCCTTTGGCGGCATCACTGGATGAATAGCGCGCCATGCCAATTTACCGTGACCAACTTCACGACGGCTGGTGAACCCAAAGCGGCCTGCTTCGCCAACCGAGAACGGAGGGAAGTTATAATGCAGCATAAAGTGTTGGCGGTAATTATCGGCCAAGCCATCGATGATCTGCTCGTCCTGACCGGTGCCCAACGTGGCCGTAACCATCGCCTGGGTTTCACCGCGGGTGAACAGAGCAGAACCGTGTGAACGTGGCAAGATGCCGACTTCGGTGGCAATCGCACGCACCGTTTTGGTGTCGCGACCGTCGATCCGGTTGCCCGTGTCCAAGATGTCGTTACGCACGATATCTTTTTCGAGCGACTTCAGCGCATCGCCCATGATGTCGCTAGTTACGTTTTCGCTTAGCGCCTCATCAGCGGTCACCATGTCCGTGATCTCTGTTTTGACAACTGCGATTCTCGCCTGGCGTTCAGATTTCTCCTGAATTTGATACGCACTGCGCATCAGATCGCCGCCGACTTCTTTTACTTTGGCATAGATTTCATCTTTACCGGGAGGTGGTTCTGGCAGATCAATCGGCTCTTTAGCGCATGCTTCGGCCAATTCGATGATCGCGTCGATCACTGGCTGGAAACCTTTGTGACCAAACATCACTGCTTCGAGCATTTGTTCCTCGGTCAATTCCGATGCTTCGGATTCAACCATAAGGACGCCTTCTTGGGTGCCCGCAACGATAAGATCGAGATCGCTTTCAGCGATTTGATCACACGTTGGGTTCAGCACCAGGTTGCCGTCGATGCGGCCAACGCGTGTGCCACCAATTGGGCCCATGAACGGCAGACCAGAAATCGTCAGCGCAGCGGATGTGCCAATCAATGCCAAGATATCGGTTTCGTTTTCCAAATCGTGGGACACGACCGTGCAAATCACTTGGGTTTCGTTTTTAAAGCCGTCAACGAACAACGGACGGATCGGACGATCAATCAGACGCGACGTCAACGTTTCACGTTCGCTCGGACGCGCTTCACGTTTGAAAAAGCCACCTGGAATTTTACCGGCAGCATAGGTTTTCTCGACGTAGTGAACGGACAGCGGGAAAAAGTCGATCCCAGGTCTGGCGCTTTTTGCGCCTACAACAGTGCAGAGCACTTTACTATCACCCAGGGTCGCCATCACGGCACCGTCAGCTTGGCGAGCGATTTTACCGGTTTCTAAAACCAGCTTCTGCCCGGCCCATTCAATTTCTTTTCTAAACTCTTTAAACATTCTCTTCTTTCCTCATCAAACATACATCCCCTATGCCATCATGGCACAGGCGGATTGCTCGGTCCTCATGACCGAGACAAAGGCATTACGCCATCCACTTCATCAATTTAGTTCCATAGGTGAAAGACGGCATAAGCCGACACGTCGCAAGGTCTTCAAACCCTGCGACGCAACGCCGCATTAGCGACGCAGACCCAAACTTTTAATCAGGTCCTGATACCGTTTCTGGTTTTTGTTTTTCAAATAATCCAGAAGGCGGCGACGCTGACCCACCATCATCAGAAGACCACGACGGGAATGGAAATCCTTAGCGTGTGTTTTCAAATGATCGGTCAGGTTATTGATGCGTTCGCTTAGAACCGCAACCTGCACTTCTGGGGAACCTGTATCGCCCTCTTTGACGGCGTATTCTTTGATCAATTCTTGCTTACGTTCTGCAGTAATCGACATCGTGTTCTCCTATATTAAAAGTTCATGACACGAACGGGGCGTATTTCCCCACCCGTAATGCGCGCCAACGCGACCAACGAACCGTTCGCCGTGACTTGCACGACGTCCCCTTGAGAAATTCGACCATCTCTTAGGGAAGATCTTTGGGCAACGGGAAGAACAGGAATGCCCTGACCGTGCCTTAGTTTTTGCGCTTCCTGATCCGTCAAAGCCAGTGCCGGGATGTCGTCCAGCACGGTTTCGACCGATAACAGATATTGCGTCAGAAGCGACGCCGCGTCTTCGCCTTCATTGTCTTCGAAAGCTGCCAACGTTACGGCCTTTTCAATGTGAAAAGGGCCGACGGCGGTGCGTCTGAGGCGGCTTATATGCCCTTCACACCCCAAGTGCAAGGCCAGATCACGCGCCAAGGAGCGCACATAAGTCCCCTTGCCGCAGTCGACTTCGAAGCTCACCGTATTTAGATCGATCACCTTCACCAACCGGAAATCATGAATGGTGACGGGGCGTGGTTTGATTTCGACCTCTTCACCCTTTCGGGCCAGCTCGTAGGCACGTTTCCCATCAATCTTTATCGCCGAGAATTTAGGAGGAATTTGGTCGATCTCTCCGATGAATGTCGGTAGTGCGGCCTTAATTTGATCTTCGTCAGGTCGCGCATCACTCGCGGCAATGACATCACCCTCGGCGTCACACGTTGCCGTCGATGTTCCCCACGTCACATCAAATTCGTATGTTTTTGAACCGTCCATGGCATAAGACGAGGTTTTGGTCGCTTCACCGAATGCGATCGGCAAAACGCCGCTGGCCAACGGGTCCAGTGTACCGCCATGGCCGGCCTTTTGCGCCCCAGTCAACCATTTGAGCTTACCAACGCATCCGCTTGAGGACGGACCGAGAGGCTTATCCAAGATCAGCCAGCCGTGAATGGGGGTGCCTTTGCGACGACGCGCCATTTAAGTCTCGGCGTCGTCTTCGGCATTCGCAGACTCAATATCGCGGCGAACACGTGGGTCATTCAACACACCGCCAATTTTGGCCGCTTCATCGAATGTTAGATCGACGATAAAGTTAATTCTGGGAACATGACGTAATCGAACATTTCTCGCGACCCAAGTCCGCAGAAATCCCGATGCCTTGTTTAAGGCCGCCGCAATGTCCGTTGCGCCATCGCCACCCAGCGGAATGACGAACGCCGTCGCATTCTTTAAATCAGGACTGACGCGGACCTCGGTCACCGTAATCACTTGCCCAGCCAGCGCCGGGTCATGAATTTCACCGCGCTCAATCGCCATTGCCAAGGCGTGACGGACTTCTTCGCCGACGCGAAGCTGGCGCTGAGTGGGTTCTTTGGTGGGTTGGCGAACCATCTTATGTTCCGAGGATCACAGCGAACTTATGAAAGTTCGCGTATGGTCTCCTTAACTTCAAAGCACTCGATCTTGTCGCCAATTTGAATGTCATTGTAGTTGGCGAATGCCATACCACATTCGTAACCTTCTTTGACTTCTTTGACGTCATCTTTGAAGCGTTTCAGCTGGCTGAGTTCACCTTCGTGGATCACCACGTCATCACGCAACAAGCGGACTCTGGCGCCGCGTTTGACTTGGCCTTCGATGATCATACAACCCGCGATCTTGCCGACCTTGGTGACATTGAAGACTTCGCGAACTTCTGCATTGCCCAAGAACTCTTCGGAGACATCCGGTGCCAGCATTGCCGACAGCATCGTCTTCACTTCATCAATGAGGTCATAGATGATTGAATAATAACGGATATCAACGCTGTCGCGTTTTGCCGCTGCGCGGGCTTGTGGATTGGCGCGGACGTTAAAGCCGACAACAAATGCATTGGATGCACGCGCGAGGGTCACGTCAGATTCGTTGATCCCGCCAACACCCGAATGCAAGACCTGCACTTGGACTTCGTCTGTACTCATATTGGCCATCGCACCAACAATCGCTTCGAGTGATCCATGCACGTCGGCTTTGATGACGATTGGCAGCATTTCTGCCTCGCCTTCTTTGATCTTCTCGAACATCTGTTCAAGCGTGCCGCGGGCAGATGCCGACGCCCGTGTGTCACGGTCACGACGCTGACGGAACTCGGTCACCTCGCGGGCTTTGTTCTCTGAATCGACAACGACAACCTCGTCGCCAGCCATTGGCGTGCCATTCAGGCCCAAAACTTCGATCGGGAAAGAGGGCCCCGCCGAATTATGTGATTTGCCTGCTGCATCGTTCATCGCCCGGACACGGCCCCACTCGGCACCAGCAACAAAGATATCGCCGACGTTTAATGTACCATGTTGAACCAGAACGGTTGCGACCGAACCACGGCCCTGTTCCATCTTGGCTTCGACGACCACACCCGCTGCGGGGCGATCGGCATTGGCTTTAAGTTCGAGCAATTCAGCTTGCAGGTTGATCGCTTCTAATAGTTTATCGAGGCCGGTTTTTTTCAAGGCTGAAACCGGGATCGCCAACACATCGCCACCCATGTCTTCGACTTGGATATCGTGGCTGAGTAGATCTGTTGAAATCCGGTTGGCGTCTGCGCCTGCTTTATCCATTTTGTTAATGGCAACAATCATCGGAACACCCGCCGCTTTGGCGTGGTGAATGGCTTCGATGGTTTGCGGCATAATGCCGTCATCAGCGGCAACACACAGCACCACGATGTCCGTCACCTTGGCTCCACGGGCGCGCATTTCGGTAAATGCAGCGTGACCAGGCGTGTCGATAAAGGTGACCACGTTGCCATCAGATGTCCGCACTTGATACGCACCGATATGCTGGGTAATGCCACCCGCTTCGTGATTAGCGACATCGGATTCACGCAATGCATCCAACAGTGATGTCTTACCGTGATCGACGTGACCCATAATGGTAACGACCGGCGCACGTGTTGTGAGTGCAGCAGCGTCGTCTTTTATACCCAGGTTCAGATTTTCTTCGACGTCAGCGTCGCTGACCCGTTTGAGGCGGTGACCAAATTCCTGCACAACCAATTCGGCAGTATCAGCATCAATCGATTGTGTGATCGTCGCCATGACACCCATTTCCATGAGTTTCTTGACCACTGCACCACCACGTTCTGCCATCCGGTTGGCAAGTTCTTGAACGGTAATCGTTTCCGGAATCACAACATCACGAATAACGCGGCCTCCTTCTGAGCGCAATTCACGCAATTTTTCTTTATCGCGTTCACGCTGGCGTTTCACCGACGCCAACGAACGGCGATGCTCTTCCATCTCTTCGAAGGACTCCGCTTCGGCGATGGTCAGCTTACCTTTGCGACGACGCTCTTCACGAACTTTGCCAGTCGATGGTTTCTTAGGCTCGACTTTGTTGACCGGCTTCGGTGCCTTCTTGGTCGCACGTTCTTCTTCGGCGGCCTGGGCATCAGCAATGTCTGCCGCTGTCGGCTCTTTGACCTCAGGTTTGGTACGCGAAGGACGCTCGGCTTCTGTGCGTTTGGTTTTTGCTTCTTGCGCAGGGCTATCAGCGGCCGCTTCTTCGGGTTCTTGTACTTCTGGTTCCGGCTCAACCGGGACGGCAAAATCAGCAACCTGCGGCATGCCACGTCCTGCTGGTTTTGCAGGCGCTGCATCCGAATCAATGTCACGGGCCGTTTCCAGCGCACGTGCACGTGCTTCTCTCTCGCCATCCGTTAATTTGGAAAGCGCGGCACTCGATGGGGCTTCTACAGCCTCTTCGGCAGCCGCAGCGGCTTGCGCCGCCGCCGCTTCAGCAGCGTCTGCCTTTTCAACTTCAGCAGCAGCTTCTTTCAGACCCAGGCTTGCTTTGACCTCGGCCATCTTTCCGCCAGCGTCCGTCGCGAACATCCGCTTTTTCTTCTTCTCGACGGTCACCATCTTGGAACGGCCATGAGAGAAGTTCTGCTTCACCTGCCCGGTTTCGACGGTCTTGTTCAATTCAAGCTTGCCCGGGCGCGATAAGCCCAGTTTCTTTTTGCCGTCGTCGGTTTCTTTTGTATCAGTCATTTTTCTCGTCCATTTCAATCGGTCGGATACCGATTAACCGTTCGTGTTCTTGGATCAGCGCGTCCGCTAGGCCACTTTTTAAAATAGCCGCGAACGAAATTGCGCCTTTGCTTGCAGCCGTGGCGAGTTCTTCGCCCGTCATGCCGCCTAAAATTGGTTCGCCATCTGTTGCCGCCGTGATGTAACCACGACCTCGACCTGCGTCGCATGCGATGGCAACGACGCCGACTTTACCGCGCTCTAGTGCTTCGGCCACCCGCTCGAAACCCACCACCAACTGATCGGCGCGACGCGCCATGCTGATCAAATCTTGGCAGCGTTTTACCAGCAGAACGCCAATCCTGGAAATCAAATCGTCGGGAATGACGACTTTGGCCTTGGCCGCCCGGGCAAACATTTTTTTGTCGATAGCGGTTTGAATATGCACACGCTCAGCACTCACCCAAATTCCGCGACCCGGTAGACGTTCAGAGAGGTCCGGCACGATTTCATCATCCGGAGAGACCACAAATCTAATCAATCCCGCCTTTGGCTGTGACGCATGTGTAACGATGCACCGCCGTTCGGGTTGAGATTTCTTCAATGTAGGTTTCTCTTTCAACAAAATAGCTTCGTCCCGTTCCTTATGCGTCCGCAGGTTTTTCTTCAGTTTCTTCGCCGTCAGCAGCCTCTGCAGCAGGCTCTGCAGGTGCCGGATCATCCGCGAACCAATGTGCACGCGCAGCCATGATCATTTCGTTGGCTTCATCCAAGGTCATTGAACCCGCAGGGGCAAATTCCAGCAATTCATCACCAGCTAAATCTGCCACATCGTCTCGGGTTTTAATGCCGTTCTCGCCGAGGACCACCATCAACGACGGTGTCATACCTTCGATTTCAGCAACGTCGTCTTCGACGCCCATTTCACGACGCTTGGCGTTTTGCTCGTCTTCAAGGTTCGACAAGTAAGCGCGGGCGCGGGCCTGCAATTCCTCGGCAACCTCTTCGTCGAAGCCTTCGATGTCGGTCAAATCGTCAAGTGGTACAAAGCCCACTTCCTCGACCGAGCTAAAGCCCTCAGTGACCAACAAATGCGCGATCACTTCGTCAACGTCGAGTGCATCGACAAACATTTTCGAGCGATCTTGGAATTCTTTCTGACGGCGTTCGGATTCTTCGGCTTCGGTCAAAATGTCGATGTCCCAACCCGAAAGCTGTGATGCCAAGCGAACGTTTTGGCCGCGACGGCCGATAGCCAAGCTGAGTTGTTCATCAGGGACCACAACTTCGATTTTGTTGTTGTCTTCATCCAAAACAACCTTGGCGACCTCGGCGGGGGCCAACGCGTTCACGATGAACGACGCTGAATCGGGTGACCATTGGATAATATCGATCTTCTCGCCCTGCAGTTCGCCAACGACGGCCTGCACACGTGAGCCACGCATACCAATACATGGGCCAACGGGGTCGATGCTGCTGTCATGGGACACCACGGCGATTTTCGCGCGGGACCCTGGATCACGGGCTACGGATTTGATTTCGATAATGCCGTCATAGATTTCAGGCACTTCCTGTTTGAACAAGGCGGCCATGAAATCAGGGTGTGTTCGCGACAAGAAGATTTGCGGGCCACGAGGTTCCTGACGAACATCAACGATGTAGGCACGAATGCGGTCACCATTGTTGAAATGCTCGCGCGGAATCGACTCATCACGGCGCAGAATGGCTTCGGCACGGCCCAGATCGACGACCGCGTTGCCGTATTCCATCCGCTTGACCAAGCCGTTGACGATTTCGCCGGCTTTGTCTTTGTATTCTTCGTATTGGCGCACCCGTTCGGCTTCGCGCACGCGCTGTACAATCACTTGTTTCGCGGTTTGCGCGGCAATCCGACCAAAATCAATTGGTGGCAGAACGTCGACGATAAATTCGCCAATGGCTGCATCGGCTTTACGCTTTGCCGCATCGGCCAAATACATCTGAGCAACTTCGTTTTCGCGCTCGGCGCCGTCTTCGACGACTTCGATGTAGCGGGCCAGCATGATCTCGCCTGTTTTGCGGTCAATGTGGGCGCGGATGTCATGCTCGTGGCCATACTTGGAACGACCCGCTTTTTGGATCGCCATTTCCATAGCTTCGAGCACTTCGTCGCGGTCGATACCTTTATCGCGCGCAACCGTGTCTGCAACCGTCAAAAGTTCCGGGCGGGCGTGTACGTCGCCGGCCTCCATGATCATTTCACTCATGATGTCTTCTCTTTTCCTAACCGAGCGATCATCTCATCTGTCACGATGAGCTTTGCCTTTGCGATATCGTCAAACAGTACACTGACCGTTTCACCATCGATATCGACCCTAATGTTGTCGTCTTCGGTGCTCAACAATCGGCCGGAAAATTTCCGCCGCCCATCGATCACGTGTTGTAATTCTATCTTGGCCTCAAACCCGCTGAAGCGATCGAAATCTTTTAGCCGCACCAAAGGACGATCTATGCCCGGCGAACTGACTTCGAGGGTATATGCATCGACGATGGGATCTTCGACATCCATCACCACAGATACGGCGCGAGATATCTTAGCACAATCAGCAACATTCATGTCACTGCCATTCAGCGGTTCAGTCATAATTTGAACCAACAACGTTTGCCCGCCCGACACGTGGACACGGACAATTTCAAAGCCCATGTCGTTGATCGTCGGTTCGATCAAATCTTGAATGCGTGCAGCTGTCTCTTTTGCCGCCAATGTACCCTCTCGTCACCAAAAAAAACCAACCCAAAAAAGGTGCGGGTGATCTCGATTTGGCAAAAAAAATGGTGGGCCGCTGGCCCACCCATCAATCACTTCATAGATTAACGAGCGCCCTCTTTAAGAGGACGGCAGAGATATATCTTTATTGGTGAAAAAGCGCAAGGGGCTTGTCCCTAAACGTTATTTGATGCCCGGGGGTTCCGCTGAAACGTCAAATATGCAGGTTCGTCACCCTTTTTTCTGCCTTTGGCTTCATAGCGAGTCTCCACCCAACCTTCTGGTGGGTCGCACCAATCATCAGGTCGCCGCGCCGTCCATGTCCAATCTGGATGTGGCAAGACCTGGGCCAATGTCCAGGCCACATAACCCTTGTGGTCAGACGCAAATACAAATTCGGTATCATCCTTGGCCAAGCGCGCAAACGTATCTAAGGTTTCGCGCTGCACGAAGCGCCGACGATGGTGTCGTGATTTCGGCCATGGGTCTGGGAACAAAAGATAGATTTTTGAAATAGACGCCGTTGGCAATCGCGCCAGCAATAGCCGCGCATCATCATCGAATAGGCGAACATTGGTCACATCATGTTCGTCCAAATCCGCCAACAAGGCAGACACCCCGTTGATAAACGGCTCACACCCGATGAAGTTGATATCCGGGTCCTTGAGCGCCGCGCCCAACAAATGCTCGCCCGCGCCAAAACCAATTTCCAGGCGCACGTCGGCGTCTGCGTTATCAAAGGCGGCGCTTAAATCGATGGGGGTATCGCTGTCAGGATCGGCGATCCGCAGTTTTGGCAACAGGTCATCGACGAGTTGTTGACGGCGCGGGCGGAGCTTATGCGTTTTGCGCCGCCCGTACCAATGCGGTTTGCCGTCAGGACGGATCGGCGTGTCGCTGTTCACCCCGATCCTCCTTAAAGACTTAATTGGCGCCGAAAGCGGCTTTCAGATCATCAACGATGTCTGTGCGCTCCCAAGAGAACCCACCGTCGTCTTCGGGTGCACGGCCAAAGTGGCCATAAGCCGATGTCCGCGCATAAATCGGACGGTTAAGGCCTAAATGCTCGCGGATGCCACGTGGCGACAAATCAACGATTTGCTGAAGTTTTTCAGCGATTTCGTCTTCGTGGACTTTACCCGTGCCATAGGTGTCGATGTACACCGACAATGGTTTGGAAACGCCAATCGCATAGGCAAGCTGGATCGTGCATTTATCGGCCAAGCCGGCAGCGACAATATTTTTCGCACAATAACGACCCGCATATGCGGCAGAGCGGTCAACCTTGGTCGGATCTTTGCCCGAGAACGCGCCGCCACCATGAGGGGCCGCACCACCATACGTATCGACGATGATCTTACGACCGGTTAGACCGGCATCGCCATCAGGACCACCGATGACAAATTTACCCGTTGGATTCACGTAGAATTCGTCTTCTGGGCACATCCAGCCATCGGGAAGGACGTCTTCGACAATCGGACGCACCAATTCGCGGACATCGTCCTGGGTCAAGCCTTCGTCGTGTTGCGAAGAAACAACAATTGACGTCGCGCGGACCGGTTTGCCGTTTTCGTACTGCAACGTCACTTGGCTTTTGTTATCAGGACCGATGCCCGGCAACGTGCCATTTTTCCGCTTGGTCGCCATCACTTCAAGAATTTTGTGTGACAAATGGATCGGGGCTGGCATCAGCACATCCGTTTCCGTGCAGGCGTAACCAAACATGATGCCTTGGTCACCGGCGCCTTCGTCTTTGTTGCCAGCCGCATCAACACCTTGCGCGATATGCGCTGATTGCGGATGCAAATGAACTTGGACTTCGGACTTTTCCCAATGGAAATTATCCTGGTCGTAGCCAATATCCTTGATCGCAGCGCGGGCCAATTCCTCGACCCGCGCGGGGGATACTTCGCCGGAACAGCGAGTTTCGCCAGCCAGGACGACCAAGTTCGTCGTCACCAGGGTTTCGCATGCGACACGTGATTCAGGGTCAATGGCGAGATACGCATCGACAATTTCATCGGATACGCGGTCGCAAATTTTATCAGGGTGTCCTTCGGACACGGATTCACTTGTGAATAGGTAATTTGAACGGCTCAAGTCGGTCCCTCCTAGACTTGCGTTACACAATCTTGGACCCGGGGCAGAAAACTCGAGGAGTTGATCGCCCACTTAGCTCCTTATTTAACGTGGCGGCAAGCGGTCCAAATCCATCCACGGCTTATCAGCGTCGCCCTTGTGACAACTTCATCGCCCGGCGTCAAGAAAATCCAACGTGACCGCAACCTAAACATGATTTTTTATGCTAATTTTTATGTTGGCGACGACGAATCCAGCACATGACGGCTGCTCCCATCAGAATAAGCACACTGATCAGAAGCATTGGAAGCTGACCAACGTGGGAAAATACAGTTGGCGGCAAGGCTTCTGGCAAGGGCGCATCGATGATGCCGATCATTCCCAGATCAAGGCTGTTACGAATACGCCCATACGGATCGATGACGGCAGAAATACCGGTATTCGCCACGCGGACCACAGGCAGGCCTTCTTCGATCGCGCGCAAGCGGGCCTGGACCAGGTGTTGGCGCGGCCCCGTTGATGGCCCAAACCAAGCATCATTGGTAATATTCAATATCCATTCCGGGCGATTGTCCGCATCGACGACATTGCCCGAGAAAATAACCTCGTAACAAATGATCGCAGCAAACGGTGGCAGGCCAGCCAAAGTGATGGTTTCGGGGCCCGCACCTGCGGTAAAATCGCCCCGGCCTTCCGTCAATTTATCAAAGGGCAACCAACCCCGAAGCGGCACATATTCGCCAAATGGCACCAGATGAAATTTATCGAAGGTCGCTTTGATATCGCCGTCATCGTTGATTGCCAGCAAACTATTATAGACCTGACCTGCGGCATCCCGTCGCGGCGCACCAAAAATCATATGACCGTTGGTTGGCACCCCTGCCGCCCAGGGTGCAGGTGGCCCTGAATCATCCGTGATCAAATACGGAACGTTGGTTTCAGCCCAAATCACATGGGTGGGTGGGCCTGCGGGGCCTTCGGTGCGATTACTCAGCGCCAATTGTTTCAAAAGATGCCCTTGGCGCAGATCCGCTTTCCATTTCAGATGCTGCGGAATGGATGGCTGTACCAGCCGCAATAGTATGCCATCATGCGTCGCCGTATCCGAATGCGATAGGCGCATCCAACCAACGCCCCAAAAAATTGGCAAGGCTATTGTCAGCGCCACAACGGCGATCCAAGCCTGTCGTCGGGATGCCGATTTATCGAGGATTAAAAGTACGGGTGCTGAACATGCAGCGGCCGTTACAAAACCTAAACCGAGTGCGCTTAGCCACGATATGGGTTGCAAAATTTCATCGGATATTCCCCAAATAGAAGCTAGGGGATTCCACGGGAATCCGGTCAGTACGATCCCGCGCAGCCACTCAGATACACTCCAAGCTGCGGCGAACAAGATGGGCAGTAAATAAGCTCGAACAGGGGTTTGACGGATAATCCAAGACACAGCACCGCAGGCCAACGCCGGGTAAATCGCCATGGCCACAGAAATGCCGATGACTGCAAAAGGCATCAAATACGCATATTGTGCCGCATCGACCAAGAACGCGTAGCCGATCCAATAAAGGCCAAGGGCAAACCATCCCAAGCCAAATATCCAACCTTCAAATGCGGCCCGCCGCCAATGCTGGGCCGTCACACAAAGATACAAAAGACCAGAAAACCCGATCCACAATCCTGGCAGAAAATAGAATGGCGGCAGTGCCGTTGCAGCCAAGATCCCGAAAAACAACGCAAATCCGCGGCGTCGCCAAGGATATGTGTTTTCCTCGGCATCCCCGCCCACTTCGGGCAGCTCCGCGATAGACATTAGTCCTGCGCCGGTTGTTGCGACGTCGTGCCGCCCACAGGTCGCCGTACGCGAATGCTATGAATGCGACGCGGGTCGGCCTCAAGGATTTCAAATTCAATGTTGTCGTTATAGGCAATAATCTCGCCCCGGATCGGCACCCGGCCCACAAGTGCGAACACCAAACCGCCCAGCGTATCCAGTTGCTCGCGCTCGTCGTCGTTCACAAATTCGCCGAAGCGATCTTCGAGCGTTCCGATTTCAACCCGTGAATCGGCGACCCATGAGCCATCACGATATTTTTCAAGTTTGGGTTCATCCCCGTGATCGTGTTCGTCTTCGATCTCGCCGACGATTTCTTCGACCAAATCTTCAATCGTGACCAAGCCATCGACGCCGCCAAACTCATCCACCACCAGCGCCATGTGTGAACGTTTGACCCGCATTTCCAAAAGCAGTTCGAGCACACGCATAGACGGGGCGACGAACAATAGTTTGCGCTGGATATCAGAAATCTTAAAGGTGTCGTCTTTGCCGCGCCATCTGACCACGTCTTTGATGTGAACCATGCCCTGGGCATCATCCAATGAATCCGTGTAAACGGGCAGCCGCGAATGGCCTTCTTTGGTCGAAATCTCAATCACTTCTTGCAGGGATGCCGAGCATGGGATCGATACGATATCCGCACGCGGCACCATAACGTCGTAAATAGTGACCTTGCGTAAGGCCAAAATATTCGCGAGCAACAATCGTTCATCGGAATCGAGGGGGACTTCTCCTTCGTCACGCTCATCAATCAATTCTTCGAGTGTATCGCGCGCAGAACCATTGCCACCGGCAAGCTTCTTTAAGCCACGCAGAATGTTTTTGAAGATGACCGATCGGCCATTCGTCTCAGTGGTGGTTTCAGCCTCAACCTCAATGGTTGTGATTTCTTGGCCCGGGGTCTGGGACCCGTTGGTTGGCTCGTTCATTGCGAAACTCGGTTAACCCCTCATGAATTCTTCATCGACTCTTCGACTTGATAGGGGTTTGCGATCCCCATGTCTGCCAAAATCTGAATCTCTTTTGATTCCATCTCCGCAGCGTCCTGATCCGTTTCGTGATCAAAACCAATCAAGTGCAGCATACCATGGACTAAAAGATGAGAGAAATGAACACGCATCTCAATGCCTAAGTCCGCCGCTTCGTGCGCCAGCGTATCGAACGAGAGCACGATATCACCCAGCGGTTCGGGCTCGCCATCGGGCAGGCGATCATCATCGCCCAAATCGGTCGGGAACGACAACACATTGGTCGGCGCATCCTTACCACGATACTGTTTGTTCAATTGCTGCAGCATGGCATCGTCCGCCAAGACGACCGACACCTCAAAATCATTATTTGTGGTCGAAAGGCTCGACCATGCAGCGGACAAAATACCTTCACACATTTTCGTGGGGTTTTGATCAAATGCGGTCCATGCGGCCCCGCGGGTATCAACATCTATTGATAAAGAGCCAT
>ENA-UOXV01002942-UOXV01002942.1-marine-metagenome-genome-assembly--contig:-NODE-2942-length-21549-cov-12.448730_pt1 | contig 21549 bp, 18 predicted proteins | sample MGYA00238165_ERZ766961 | MGnify/ENA primary metagenome ERZ766961 (study PRJEB28924, sample SAMN03173240) | marine metagenome | biome: Marine; feature: Water; material: Subsurface seawater | place: North...
AGCATAGAACCATTTTCATCCAGAGGAGTATACCGATCGTTAATCGGCATATAATTAGGGAAATGGTTTTTGTAAATATTTTCCATTTCTTTAACGCCTCTTTTCTTTGATGGATACCTCGTTAAAGGATTATCAGCGCTTAAACCATTTTGCTTAATCGCTAATATAATATCTGTATAAATTCGTAAAACGCCTAGCTCAGGATTATATTGAAAAGGCTGAAAAACGACTGCCTGCCCCCTTACTGACCTAATAATATGAGGACGCCTTAAGAAAGAAATTTCTGCTGGGTATAAAATATTCTGTCCATATCTATATCCTTTTTCAAAAGGTAGACTACTTATGTTAACATCTCTGGTAACGTTACCTTTAGATGGAATAATATCATTTATATTGATTTCAACAAAATCACTTTCAATGATTTCAAGTTCCATCTCAGCTAAATCTGGCACCTGAATTGATGTGGAAAATATTGGAAGATCTGGTGCGCCTTTTTCAAGAAGAGAAACTGACCCAGGCGAAGTAATCTTCAAACCATTTTTCGAATTATCTTTAAAGTAACCAGAAAGTTTAAACGTAATTCTAGTTGAGGCTAAACCATCTGATTCGTAGGAAAAAGATGATTCTACTGGACTATCAGAGTAGACTTCAACCCATTGTTTTGCAGAAAGTATGCTTGATGCAAATAGAACGACTATTATTAAGAAATTTTTTATCATATTAATATATACGTTAACTCTCAACTTACTACTCAAACATAACCTTATTCCAAAGCTTTATTTTTTTATCATATTTAATAATATCCGATTTTTTATCCCTTTTTTTAAGACCATTTAAATAAATATTGAGTTTAAAAAGCAACATTTTTACCGCTTCCTTTTTATTATTATCTGTCATTTTTGTCAATAATAAATATTCTAAAGCCTTAATTCTATAATACTCAATAGATTCATATGAACTAGAAAGCTGGTCTTCATGCCCGCCATACTTTATAATCAGAGGTTCGTCAATAAATAAGACTTTATAATGAGAGCAAATTCTTAGCCATAATTCATAATCCTCACAAATAATAAGATTTTCATTGAATAGACCAATATCCTTAAATACGTTTTTATTTATCATAACAGAAGAAGGAGAAATCCTACACATATCAAGACACTGTTTAAAAATATTTCCACCGTACTTTTTATGTTTTTTCTTTTGATTAATTTTTTTGCCATTTTTTATCCATTCTTCATTTGAATGGCAAAATGAGTAAGTAGCATTTTTTTCAAGTGCCATATGCTGCTCACTTAATTTATTTTTTTTCCATTCGTCATCAGAGTCTAAAAAACAAACCCAATCACCAGAAGAAGCTTTAACCCCGGTGTTTCTAGCTGCACTGACGCCTTTGTTTTCTTGATAAATTAATTTGAGATTTGGATAGTTTTTTTTTATCATTTCCGATGTCCCGTCAGAAGACCCATCATCGACAATAATAATTTCGTAAGGTTGCAGAATTTGAGCTAAAACAGAATCAATAGATCTCTTTAAAAAAAGAATTCTATTATGGGTCGGAATTATTACAGATATGTTCATAATTAAGAGCGAGCAATAATCATTTATCTATTCTTTTTAAAAGTAGTTCAGTTAACGCCAAATCTTGAAAACCTAAACCTACAGATTTAAAAAGCGAGTTTTGTTCAATGTACTCTTTATGGTATTTTTTGTTTTTAGTAATGCTGCCAAGCTCCGCAAAAATATTTTCATACTCCCAGCTAGAATTTTTCTCAGCTTGAATTAAATCTCCTGCCTCTTTTTTAGAAGATATTACTGAATCAACAATTATTTTTGAATTTTTGATAATATCACTTGAAATTTCTATCATATCTGACTTGAATGAGCCGATTGCATTGATATGAACGCCTTCTTTTAAGTTACTTAGATTGAATAATTCTTTTTTTGAAGGTGTTGCAGTGCAAATAATATCTGCTTCTTTCAGGTTTTTAAGTATCCCCGGAGTTGCATTAATTGTTAAAATTTCTGATACAGAATTTGAAAAAGTTTTTGATGACTTTAAGTTTTTACTAAAAACAAAGATTTTTCCGATTGGTCTTACACACATCATTGCTTCAACTTGAGTAAAAGCTTGAGCCCCTGTTCCAAAAATTGCAAGAGACTTACTTTTTGGAGCAGCAAAAAACTTCGTAGCTACTCCAGAGGCTGCGCCAGTTCTCATTGCTGTAATTTCATCACCATCGAAGCATGCTTTTAAGCTACCATCCTTTGAATTAAAGATAAATATTGATGATTGAATCATTTTAGATTGGATTTTTGTTGACGGTTGAAAAACAGAAACAACTTTTATTGTAAAGTACTTGCCCTTTTTTCTGTAACAAGGCATGGATAAAACTGTACCCCCCTCAACTTCCATTGTAGAACGTTGAGGCATTGTAAAAAGACCATCATAGAAATCTGAAAAACTCTGCTCCATACAATTAATAACATCGCTCATCGAAACGAGTGACCTTATTTCATGATCCTTAACCGATAACATTAAAAATAAAGTTATCGCTTCTCGTCTTCAAAAAAACTCTCATAACCACCATCAAGACTATAAACATTCTCAAACCCAAGATTACAAAAATGTTGAGCTACATTTTGACTACTTATTCCTTTATAGCAGTAAATAAGGATGCTTTTTTTATGCTCAGTTTTTTTAACTATATCGTCGATATTATGATTGTTCAAATTTATAGCATTTTTAATGTGGGATTGATCAAAAGAGTTTTTATCTCTGATATCAAATAATAAAAGATCTTCATCTTTAATTAGACTTTTTGCTTCTTTTAATGCAATTTTTTTAAAACTATTATTTTCAGCCATATTACTTATCTTACTATTTTAAAATAATTTTTTTGGATATTCATCTTTTTCTACCAAATTTTTGATTTGAGTTTTCACAAAAGGTTTGTCCTCAATATACGTAACACCAAACCACTTAGAATTAGTTTTCAAAACATTAACAACTTCAATTTTCTTTTTTATCAAAGCATTGACAACGGAAGGAATCAAAAACTCACTCTTTAAATCATGGATATTGTCATTTAAGAATTTGCTGAACATACTTTCTAAATGACTAAATATTAATGGTGTAAATCCCCACATATTCATACTAACCAATTCCTTCCCGGACAGATTAATATCACGGTCACACGTTATTTTATCTCGAGCTCTCTTTATATCATGGGTTTCAATTACTGTAATTAATTCATCTAGCTTCTGTTCACAAATTCCACGCGATACTGACCCATGGTCTGATAAAGTTTTATCCAGCTGAAAGGCTGCCATTGTAAATTGATTCCCTTCGCTAGAATAATAATCTGCAATAATTTTAAAGGAATCCTTGCCATAAAAATCATCTCCGTTAATTGCAGCAAAAGGGCCAGTTATAGCATTCCTAGCAGATAAGATAGCATGTCCCGTACCCCAAGGTTTTGATCTTTTTTCAGGGCTACTATATCCAGAAGGTAAATCTTTCAGGTCTTGGTATACAATTTCTACTTCAATCATATTGGCATATTTATTTGAGACTTTTTCTTTAAATTGATCCTTAAAATCTTCTCTGATAATAAAAACGACTTTACTAAACCCAGCGTGTATTGCATCAAAAACGGAGAAATCAATAATTGTCTCTCCGTTAGGCCCAACCTCATCAAGTTGTTTAAGCCCTCCATATCTTGAGCCCATACCAGCAGCCATAACAAGAAGTGTAATATTTTTCATAAATGTTTTTCCTTACTATTTATCATTGTTCCCAAAGAGGATTGAACGACATAAGCTTGCCCCCCCACATCCTCGATAGCACGTTTAATTTTGAATGGATTTTCAGGGCAGTAGGCGAACATACACCCGCCGCCGCCAGATCCATTTATTTTACCGCCATATGCGCCTGCGTCAAGTGCAGATTTTAACATTAAATCAATCTTAGATGTACTTACTTTTAAAACTTTACTTAAAATTTTATGATGCTCAATCATCAATTGACCTAGGTAATGCTTATCAATATGTTTTTTAACTAGTTCATTTTTACCTTTAATTAAAATATCTCGATTTTTAATAGTGCCAAGTAATAGAGCTCTTTCATGATCAGTAATCTTAAACTTTTTCACTTGGTCTTTTGAAATTGAACTAAAGTTAATATCTGATTCATAATTTTTAATTTTATTTAAAATAGCGATACGCTGATTTTTACATCTTGATAAAATGCCGACTGTATCTTTTTGATTCATTGAATCACCAATAACAAACGTACCTAAATCATGATTTATTTTAGTCATTGATAATTCTGGTGATGTTTCTAAATAAATTAGCCCACCTATTGCAGTAGAGTATTGATCCATCATTCCTCCAGGCGAATTAAATTCTAAAACTTCTGCCTCAAAAGCTAATCTAGCTAATTTTTGATTCGACAACTGTCTTGGATTTTCAGCATTATTACTTAAAAAGTTAATCCATCCTACTAAAATTGAAGATGAACTACTTGCACCAGCTTTTATTGGAATATTGCTAGATAAAACAACATCAAAACCCTTAGAAAATTTAAAGCCATAATGTTTGCAAACATTTAACCCGCTTTTAAATAAATCAAAATTTGAGGTGTATTGATTATCATTTATGTGAAATTTTTCAACTTCATTTAAGTCCGGTTTGTTAATAACAACCATAGCATCTGACCTTGCAAATCCAACTATTTTTGAATGCCTAGAAATCGCAAGAGCGATTACTGGAAGCCCAAGGTAATCTTGATGCTCACCAAAAAGACAGATTCTTCCTGGCGTTTTTATTTCCATTTATTTTTTATAATTATTTATCTTATAAATTTTTAATAAAAAGACCTAAAAGAGGTAAAACGAAATCACGGTTAATCATTTTTTAATAGTTTTCATTTACACCAAAAATCGGTTGGTTCTTTTCCCATCTTCCCCTCGTAAAGTCAGGAAATTTAACGGGAGCACTTCCAAGTTTAATTGATTTTTCAGAAAGGGGACTAATAACACTCATGCTAGCCGCATCGTAAACATCTATTGGAGGAGCAAGGCCCTTTTTTAAAGGTTCAATAAAAGCATTTAAAATGAAAAAATCCATACCTCCATGCCCAGAGCCAGCTGCTTGATTTTCATACTTTTTCCATATTGGATGATCATATTTTTTTAAGTATTCTGCATCGGACTCCCATTGATGTTCTTCCTTACTTAAACCTTGTATATATATAGAATTATTATCAACCATCCATAAACCCTCTGTACCCTGGACTCGAAAATTCAAACTGTAAGGGCGAGGCGAGCTCGTATCGTGGTTCAATACTATGGTCTCACCGTTGGAACATTTAATAACAGATGTTACAATGTCACCAAGGTTAAAGTTTATGTCAGCATTTTGGTGATGTATGCCTCCTTGATCAACAATATGCTTATGCAAGCCCCTTGATTGAGAAGACGTAGAAGTCATATGAAGGAATCTATTCCCTCTATTTATATTTAACATTGCACTTATTGGGCCTACTCCATGCGTTGGATATAAATCTCCATTTCTGTCAACAGAATGTTGCGTTCTCCATTTAGCTTCACTGAAGCCCTTATTATTAAATTCAACTCCCCCCCCATATGGTTGCCGTCCATTATTAAACTTTACATCTCGCAGGTCATGTTGATAACCACCTTGGCAGTGCAAAAGTTCTCCGAATAAACCTTTCCGAACCATATTTAAAACAGCCATCATATCTCGTCGATAGCAAACATTTTCCATAAGCATGCAGTGCTTATTTGTTTTTTCACTGGTCTTTACTAAATCCCAGAGTTCAGAGACTTTTAGAGCAGCAGGACATTCAACACCTACATGCATGCCTTGCTTCATCGCCTCGACTGCCATTGGGTGATGCCATTCCCAAGGAGTAGCAATATAAACAGCATCTAAATCATCTCTTTGAAGCAAGTTTAAGAAATCATGCTGCCCATTTTTATAAACGTCTGGAGGCTTACCACCTGCTTTTTTAATTATGTTTAGCGTGTTATTAATCATTCCAGAATCAATATCACAAATAGCTTTTATATCAACATCTCTTCTCTTTAAGCATAAATTTGAAATCCACTGCCCTCTTAAGCCTGTTCCAATAATGCCCAAGCTTAAGTTTGAAGTCTTTTGGCTAGCACCAAGTTTTCGAGACGAAAGAAAAGCAGTCGATGCTCCTACCAAAGCAGATTTTTTAATAAAATTTCTACGATTTATTTTTTTTGCAGACAAAATAATTACCTTAACATGAACCCTTCTCCGATAGTATCTGATGAATCAATCCAAAAAGTATTTTTACCCGTGATATTCGCGGTCCCTTTTACTTCTGGTATGACTCCATTCAATGGACCAATTTTTATTTTTTCAATTACCTTAACCTCAAAAGTAGAACCAATAATACTCTCAATTTTAATTGTCTCATTAAGCTTTATTTCATTTCTCGCAAAATGTACAGCGGCCCTAGCGCTTACTCCAGTTCCAGTTGGACTTCTATCAACTTCGCCGTTAGCAAACACACAAATATTTTTACTATGATTTTTTTTATTGATTGGAGGAAACGTAAATATGGTTCCATATAAAAAATTCATTTCGACTATGTTTGGATGTTTAATTTTTACTTCTTTAGCTATTGCATTTTTAATTTTCATTCCTAAATCGATAACACTGCTAGTTTTTAAATCTTGGCTATCTAAGCCAACTTCATCAGCGTTAACAATAGCGTAATATGCACCCCCGAATGCCAAATCATAATTAATATCACCTAAATTAGGGATTAAAATTTTTGCATTCATTTTTTCAACGAATGAAGGAACATTGATAAACCTAATCGAATGAGCAACTTTGTTTCTTATTTCTACAAAAGACTTAATTGTCCCAGAAGGAACATCCATATTTATTTCAGTCTCAGGCTCAGTTATTTTAATAGCGCCAGTTTCTGCAAGAATTTTTGAAATAGCTATAACTGCGTGCCCACAACCTGTAGAATAGCCATCATTATGCATAAAAATAACCCCAAAGTCAGAACTCTTTTTTTCGGGTTCTGTTATTACAGCGCCATACATATCAGCATGACCACGAGGTTCTAACATTATTGCTTTTCTAATATGATCATAATTTTTTATGATATGATTACGTTTTTCTAAAATTGTATTCCCTTTTAAACTTGGAAAACCCTTAATTACGACTCTAAGTGGTTCCCCTTCGGTATGCGCATCAATTGTCTTGATTTCTAGAACATCTTTTGATGGTTCCCAACTTGATATTTTTGAGAAATTAATCATTATATAATTAAGCAGATGCTAAGGACAGCAGTAAGTAAATAATTACAGTAGTTGATAATATTCCAACAGAAGCCTCTTTTGCTCTTGGCCAAGGTGTCATATCCACCGGTGCAGGATCACGCTCATCACTTTTTTCAATTTCTTTTTGTGTTTTAGGTCTTAAATAACCAATAAGTAACATCACCATAACCGACCATGTAAAACTGATAAAGTACATATGGAGCCAATGCAAGCCCTCTACAGGAAAAAATACAAAATAAGCATATGAAACAAACCCAACAAGCATACCAAACTTTGCACCAATCGCAGGGATATGTTTTGTTAGTATACCTAATAAAAAGATAGCAATAATTGGAACGCTGTAAATACCATTTACTTTTTGAAGGTATTGAAAAACAGAATCCAATTGCGAAAGTAGGGGCGCAATTAACATTGATATTAATGCAAGAGCTATCCCAAACTTTTTTCCTACAGAAACAATCTCAAAGCCCTTTGCTTTTTTATTGATATACCCTTTATAAAACTGTAAAGAAAACAATGTCGAAGCACTATTCAGAGCGCTATTGAAAGAACTTAAAATAGAGCCCATCAGTACTGCAGCAAAAAGACCTAATGACCAATCTGGCAGAACATGCCTTACTACTGCGCCATACACTTGATCTTGCTTTTCAATTAATAAATCAGGCATATGCAAAGCAATTATCCCTGGTAGACATAGCATAAGCGGCCCTACTAATTTCATTGCGGAGGCAAAAAGAACACCTTTTTGGCCTTCCGCTAGACTTTTTGCCGCCATTGCTCTTTGCACGATTACCTGATTAGTTGACCAATAAAATATTTGTATGAACATCATACCCGTTAAAAGAGTTGGCCAAGGAACCGAGACTTGTTTTCCATCCAAGTTTTGCTGGGTTAATACCCTTAAATACTCTGGTTTCTCAGTACCAAGAATAGATATTCCTTCAAAAAAAGAACCATTTCCCAATGCTATTAATGCTAGCACTGGAATCATTAGGCCTCCTATCAATAATCCTATCCCATTTAAAGTATCACTAACCGCCACAGATTTAAGTCCTCCAAAAATTGCATATGAGCTGCCCAAAAGACCTATTGCTACAGCAACAACCCAAATAGGAAGCGCTAAATCAAACATTGTTATTAATGCTAGTGAGCCAGTATAAAGAACCACAGGCAATAAAACTGTTATATAACCAAATAAAAATAACCCTGAGACCATACTTCTAGTCATTTTATCAAACCGTTTTTCTAAAAAAGCTGGTGTAGTTGTAAACCCACTCGCTAAATAAGTAGGCAAAAATAATAGTGCCGTAGCAATCATTGCAAAAGCAGCCAAGGCCTCCCATGCAATCCCAACAAGCGCCTTATCTCCAAAAACATCACCATTTAAGCCCACTAATTGTTCTGTAGAAAGGTTTGTTAACAATAATGAACCAGCAACTACGGGCCATCCCAAAGCTCTTCCACCTGTAAAATATTCTTCAGTTTCGTTATCTGATTTTTTCATTTTTGAAACTATATAATAAGTAAAAATTGCTACGGATATTGTTGCTACAAAAAATGTAACTAATGAAATTGTGTTCATACTAATGCCTCTTTTTAATTATCTAAATTAATTCTTGCTAACTCATCTAATTGATTTTTTCGACTAAAAGGGATTAAGACATATTCTAGATTATATGTACTTGTATCCATCGGCAACGTATATTTTTTATGAGGTTTAGCCCCCCAACTATTATCGCCCCCAACGCCCATTTGTTTAAAATCGATTAACCAATCAATTTGATTCTCTTTTTTTATATCAATTGCTCCGTGAAGCTGACTGCCTACTACAGGGTCTAAATTAGCATAGTTATAATGATGAACGCTGCCATCAAAAAATGGAATTCCTTTTGCCATAATTCCAATGTTACCATTATGCATCGCCATCCACCTTACATCTGTTTTATTGCCCGTTTCTTGAGGACGAACATATTTAAATGTTTGATCCCATACTTTCCCTTTAAACCTATCTATTCTAGCAGATGATTTTCGATCCCAATAACTTTCATGTGGGCCTCTTCCAAACCATTCTAAACTATTAAATGAGCTTGGTATTGTTGTTTTCATTCCAAACCTTGGTAGCTCTGGTAGTTCAGAACCAGAAGGATAAAGTGTCTGCTTTAATTTGACCATTCCATTACCATAAATATTATAAGATAATTGCAATCTGCAATTACTTAATTCATGAAAATAATCAACTTTAACATTTTTAATGTTTCCAATGGAAGAGGTGTCAATAGATTGCATTAATAATTCATTATGAGCATTCTTCCAAATAGCACACCTTTCAGGCATGTCATTTCCTAAATCATTATCTGTTGGAGCACGCCAAAAGAAAGGGGTTAGTTCATTACTTAAGATGTCAATATTTCTATAATTATACTTATTCAGAAAACCATTTTCTAGGTTAAAAGATAGATAAAATTCATCTCCTTTAATGAAAATTTCATTTTGCTCTATTTTTAAAGAAGTATTAAAAAATTGATCGGAATCAACTGGTAAGCTTAGCCTGGTAATAGGAAACCTAAATTGTCCCCAGGCAATTAGCGAACCTTTAGAGATCATCTTTGTTTCTTTTTTTAGTTTTGCTTCAACAAGTAAAAAATATTCTACTCCAGGTTTTGGAATAATTGAAAATAAGTTAAAAGTTAAAGCCCTAGATTCTCCAGGTTCTAAATCTAATTTACCCAACGAACCAGAAATTTCTGTTTTACCATTTCCGCGTATACTATAACTAAACTCTAAATTGTCAAGATTAGTAAAGTCATATTTATTGATAATTTTTATTTTCCCATTTGATAAGTCAACTTCTTCAAATCCTACTGGCTGATATACTTTTTTAACCTCTGCTAGATGTGGATTAGGAGACCTATCCGCTGCCACTAGTCCGTTAGCACAAAAATTTGAATCATTATCATAAAAGACATCATTAAAATCTCCACCATAGGCCCAAAATTCTTTGTCCTTTTCATTTTCTTTTAAAATTGTTTGGTCAACAAAATCCCATATAAATCCTCCTTGCAGCGATTCATAATTATCGATCACATCCCAGTAATCTTTTAAATTTCCGACACTATTACCCATTGCATGAGCATATTCACAAAGCACCAGCGGCTTAGAGGGGTTACTTTGAGCATATTCCTCAATATAATCAATATTTTTATACATCGGGAACATCATATCAGAGTGATTTTCTCTGCTTGCAGGCTCATAAACTACAGGCCTTGTTTGATCTTTTTCAGAAATCCACTTGTATAATTTTTTAAAATTTGTTCCATCTCCCGCCTCATTTCCCATAGACCACATAATGATTGATGGCTGATTTTTATCTCTCTCAACCATGCGCATTCCTCTGTCTAACCACTGATTAGTCCAAGAACTATCATTTGTAAGTTTTTCATACCCCTCGTTATGAAAGCGCATACCATGAGCTTCGATATTGGCTTCATTAATTACGTATAAACCGTATTCATTGCAAAACTCATACCATTTTTCTTGGTTAGGGTAGTGACTACAACGAACAGAATTTATGTTATTTTGTTTCATTATTTTAATATCTTCAATCATACTTTTTTCGTCAACTACTCTTCCATTTAAGGGGCTCCATTCATGTCTGTTTACTCCGCGAAGTGTAATTGATTTACCATTCACTTTTAACAGTCCATCTAATATTTCTATTTCTCTAAATCCTACTTGTTGCGTAAAGCTTTGTAGTATTTTCCCAAAAGGGTCTGACAGAGTTATTTGTAATAGGTATAAACTGGGATTTTCAGCATTCCAAGGATCAACATTCTTAATTATTTTTTCAAACCATATAGTTTTTTCGTTCGAAACCTTAGTTTTTATGGTTGAATCCATTACAGTTTTCCCGTTACCTCCAATTTTGGATACTATAGCAGAAATAACGTGTTTCCCTTTATTTAGTTCATTACTAGCTAGACTTAAACCAAGTTTTAATTCTCCATTTAGATACGAGCTATCTAAACCAGATAATACATTGAAATCAGTAATTCTTGTTTTTGGAACTGAATATAGATGAACATCCCTTTCTATCCCGCTTAATCGCCATGTGTCTTGTCCTTCAAGATAACTCCCGTCGGAGAACCTATATACCTCCACCGATACATTATTTTGTCCGTTTTTTATATAAGGCGTTATATCAAACTCTGCTGGCGTTTTTGAGCCCTGACTATAACCTACTTTTTCACCATTTATCCAAAGATAAAAGGCAGATCTAACCCCTGAAAACCGAATAAAAACATCACGACCTCTCCAAAAAACAGGATAATGAAAAGACTTTCGGTAAGAACCAACCTCATTCCTATCATGTGGTATATTTGGAGGGTCGGGCGGAAATGGATATTCCTCATCGAGATAAATAGGTTTTGACCACCCTTGTAATTCCCAATGCCCTGGAACATTAATCGAAGACCATTCAGAATCATCATAATCAACTCTGTAAAAGTCCTTTGGCCTCTCTGTTGGATTTTTTGAAAAAGAAAACTTCCAATCACCATTTAATGATTCAAAATATTTTGACTTTTCAGGGTTGTTTAGAAGAGCGTATTTTTTTGATTCAAAGGGGAAAAAATGCGCACGCGGTTTTTCTCTATTTGATTGAAAAATAGTCTGATTTTCCCAATCAAGTATTGGTTCTTTTTTGTTTTTTTTCAAAAAGACTAGGGCTCCAATTAAAACCAAAATACCAAAAACAAATATAAATTGTTTATTCATTATTGTTTCATTTAATTATTTTTTTCAAGACCGCCTCCAATGATTCTAATAAATAATCGGCATCCTGAATATTAAATACCATTGGTGGCTTTATTTTTAAAACATTGTGATTGGGACCGTCTGAACTTATCAAAACTCTTTTCTGCCTCAGTGCATTAACAATTTTATCGGCTACTACAGCATCAGGACTTAATTTATTATTATTTTTAATGATTTCTATGCCTATAAACAACCCTTTCCCTCTAACATCACCAATTAAGCTATATTTTTGCTTTAACGAAATTAGACCTTTTACTAAATAAACTCCTGTTTTTTGAGCATTATTTTGCAGTTTTTCTTCTTTAATAACTTCTAGTACTGATTGCCCTATCTTACATGAAACAGGGTTCCCGCCAAAAGAATTAAAATATTCCATCCCATTATTAAAAGTCTCTGCTATTTGTTTTGTTGTGATTACCACTGATAGTGGATGTCCATTGCCAATTGATTTTCCTAAAGTTACTATATCTGGACGTACGCCGCTCATCTCAAATCCCCAAAAATGTGTTCCAATCCTGCCAAATCCAATTTGGACTTCATCCACAATAAACAGACCTCCTGCTTCTTTAACTAAAACAAAAGCTTCTTTCATAAAATCATTTGGAATGATGACTTGTCCACCGCAACCCATAATTGGCTCTACGATAAAAAAAGCTAATTTTTTCCCATCTTTTTTTATTTTATCTATTTTATTTTTTAAAGCAGTAATGTAATAATCACCAAAAATACTACCAGTATCCAAATGCTCCCCTGCAAACTCATTTGGCATAGGCACTACATGAACAAAATCTTTTTTACCTGCTCCGCCCGAACCAAAAAACTTATAAGGGCTAATATCTATTAAAGAGTTCGTATGACCATGATATGCTCCTGACATTACTATTGACTCTTTACTATTGTTATATAATCTAGCAATACGCAAAGCCAGATCATTTGACTCACTTCCGGAATTTGTGAAGAAACAAGTAGTCAGATTATCAGGTAGTTTATCAATCAGACTAGAAGAGTAATCCAGTATCGATTCATGTAAATATCTAGTATTTGTGTTTAATAGTATACTTTGGTTGTAAGCCGCCTCAACAACCTTTGGATGGCAATGGCCGACATGAGAAATATTGTTAATAGCATCTAAATATTTATTCCCTTCATGATCGAAAAGATACTGCCCTTCACCTCGTTTTATAAAAAGGGGTTCATCATATGATAAACTAAAAGATGGGGCCAAATATTTATTTCTTTTTTTAAGGATATTGCTAATTTTTCGCATTTTCTAATAGTTCGTTAAACCATTCATATAATATATTATCGAATATCATAATATTTGGTACTATCACAATTATTTAAAGTTGACTTATACCATTGTCTAAAAACGTTACACTTATGCTCTTTTTATATAGCCTTAAAACTGTACCTTTTAAAACTCTCTTATTTAAATCAGGGGCTCTTATTAAAAATATATACATAGTTTATTTGTAACAAATTTATTTATCAAAAAATAAAATTCATAAAATATTATTATAGTTTTAAGTCGATTAAATGTTGAATGTAACATTATGTAACATCTAATTATGTTACAAAATTAAGGGTGTAATAAAATGATACATTTTGTTGTTGCCATGTATCATTTTGTGATTATATTCAAGGTAACCGAGGTAAGTAGCATAGTAGCGGAACTATGCGCAAAAACAAAATAAAATAAAGACGGGTTAAGTTATTATGCCTGAATCATTGCCACAACCAATCCTAATTGTTGATAGTGACGAACAGTCGATCAACCATATATCTTCTGGACTGAAGGATAAAGGCTTTTTAGTCATAACAGCGCCAGATGGTTACGACGGTTACGTTCGAGCAAAAAATGAAGCTCCTAAAGTCATAATTGTTAATGACCTTCTTCCTTACGTAAGCGGATTTAAACTATCTAAATTAATTAAAAGTGACGATAGACATACTGATACAAAAATTATCATAATGAGTAATACTACTGGCCCGGCAATTGATAAAATGTTTAAGCAAAGCAATGCAGATAATATGATTGAAAAACCTTTTCAGCTAAAAGATATAATTACATTGCTGGAAAAAAATAATGAGGATATCGGACATGATAGCTAAGGAGCTTTATCCGTTCATGCAAATATATGCAGTTATTATTGGCCTAGTGGTTGGTAGTTTTTTAAACGTAATTATTTATCGCCTACCTAATAATAAGTCTATTATTAAGCCCCGCTCTAAATGTAATGGATGCGGGAAACAGATTGCCTGGTACGATAATATTCCAGTATTGAGCTATATAGCACTTTTAGCTAAATGTAGAAATTGTAAATCGCCAATTAGCATTAGATATCCTTTAGTTGAATTCATTTGTGGAATGATGGCATTAATGTTGTTAAATATTTATGGCCCATCGTATGAATTTTTGGTGGTTGTATTATTGTGTTTCATGTTAATCGCTATAACATTCATTGACGTAGATCACTTTGTTATTCCAAATGAGTTTATCATTTTTGGATTTATAATTTCTATAATCTCTCACACATTTAATTTATTACCCATATCAATAATGGATGGCATATACGGTTTCCTTACGTTTGGGGGGACTTTATTTATAATGGGTGCAATGGGTACCTTTATTTTTAAAAAAGAGGCAATGGGTTTTGGAGATGTAAAACTTGGGTTTGTATTAGGCTCTTTTCTTGGTTCAGAGTTGTCTCTTTTAGCCTTGTTTCTTAGCTTTGTTTTTGGCGGGTTTATGAGTTTAATTCTATTAATTGCTAAAGAAGTAAGCGATGATCACATGGTTCCATTTGGCCCAGCAATCGCCGCCGGGACCCTCCTAACAATTCTCACAAAAACTGTTGGTGGTGGAAATTATATTATTAATTGGTATTTCACAAATATGTGGAATGGAGAATATTTCTTTTAATGGCTATTACTAGAAAAAAGAATCTAGGGCTCTTGTTGATCGAAGCAGGTATAATTGAACCTGAGCAGCTTGAACAAGCCTTACTCAAACAAGCTAAAGAAGTAAATAGTGGCTACATTGGTGAAGTTTTAATCGGTGCTGGGCTTATTGATGAAAAAACAAGAAATCGATTTTTAAGCCAACAACTCCATATCCCAGCTGTTGAACTTGGGCATTTTGAAGTTGATAAATCAGTCTTAGGCATGATACCTGAAAGGATAGTTAGAGAATACAACGTTTTACCAATCTTTAATCTTAATAATACAATAAATGTTGCTATTCTCGACCCAATAGATCCTGACCCAATAAATGCAGCTAGAAATGCATCTGGCCTTAAAGCTGAGCCAATAATAGTGACTGCAAACGAACTGCAGGCTGCTATAGATATTTATTATGGCATGTCAACCATGAGTGGTTTTGAAGATGAAAATATTAGTATTGATGATATTGATGATACACGAATTGTTCAACTTGTCGATAGCATCATTGAAAACAGTGCGAAATACCGAGCCAGTGATATACACATAGAAACTAGAGAAACGGATATTCGAGTGAGATTCAGGATAGATGGAAAACTAGTAGACTTTCAAACACTCCCTGTTTCCATTGCCACGCCATTAACATCTAGAATTAAAATCATGGGCAATATGGATATTGCAGAATCAAGAAGGCCACAGGATGGTAGAATATTATTTGATATGAATAATGATAGGCTAGACCTTCGTGTTTCAACATACCCAACTCTTTATGGAGAAAAGTCAGTACTTCGACTATTAAACATATCCGATGCGATGCACGACCTTGATGGCTTAGGATTTGAAAAAGACATCCTTAACCGATTTGAAGATATGCTTATTGGAGGAGAGGGAATCATTCTCGTTTCAGGACCAACAGGTAGTGGGAAAACGACAACTCTTTATTCCACCTTAAATAAGATGGATAACCCAGATGTAAATATTGTAACAATCGAAGACCCTATTGAATATGATCTAGATAACATAAATCAGGCGCAAGTAAACCGTAGATCAGGTGTCACTTTTGCCTCAGCATTAAGAGCAATTTTGAGACAAGATCCTGACATAATCATGGTAGGGGAGGTTCGAGATGAAGAAACGGTAGAACTTGCTATTAGAGCTGCCTTAACTGGCCATCTAGTATTTAGTACAATACACACAAATGATTCAGCCTCGGGATTCACTCGACTATTAAACTGGGGAATGGAACCTTTTTTGATTACTTCTACAGTAAAAGGAATATTATCCCAAAGGCTCGTTAGAAAATTATGCAAAGAATGTCGCGAAAAACATATGGTTGAACCTTCAGAGCTAATAAAATTTGGTCTCGAAGTCGATGAACCAATTGAGTTTTACAAAGGCGTTGGTTGTTTGAGCTGTAGAAATACAGGATATCAAGGTAGGGTTGGGCTTTTTGAGCTCATTAGAATGAATAATGACATTGCTGATTTAGTAATGGAACAAAAACCGGGTCATGTTATAAGACAAAAAGCAATAGAGTATGGAATGTTTTCGCTACTACATGATGGCTTAATAAAAGCACAACGTGGAGAAACATCCTTACAAGAAATTGTAGAAACACTTGGAACGGATACTATTTGATGATAGACCCAATTTTATATGTAGGTGACTCATTTGATGTTAAACAGATATTGAATGATTCTGATAAAAAAATCGATGCAGTACAAAATGGAATGATCGCATTAAATGCCTTGGCTGATAGCGAGAATAGATATAGCGCTGTAATTATTGAAGACCAACTACCTTTAATGGACCCAAGTAATTTGATTAAACAATTAGAGCATTATAGCAAAACACCTATTATCGCAATTGTGAGGTCAGATAAAAGAAGATCTGAAATTTTAACTGATTTTGACAATGGTTTGTCTGGTTGGTTTGAACCAAAAGGTTCTTCGGTTGAACACTTTAATGAACTAATTGATAATTGCTCCACGTTTATCAATTTTAGCAGAGGGTTAAATAAAAATCAGCGAAAACAAATAAACTCGCATGGCTTAAGCACTATTTTGGGTGTTTCAGATTCCATGCAAAAAATTTATACATTACTTCTTCAAATTCAAGAAAAAGATGTTATAACAATTCTTTATGGTGAAAGTGGAACAGGAAAAAATTTAACTGCAAAATTTATGCATGACACCAGCAAAAGAAGTAAAAAGTCGTTAGTGTCGGTTAACTGTCCAGCCATTCCTTCAGAACTTCTTGAAAGTGAATTATTCGGACATGAAAAAGGTTCTTTCACTGGGGCAGATGAGAAAAAAGATGGAAAATTTTTGGTTGCTAATGGTGGAACTATTTTCTTAGACGAGATAGGAGATATGAGTACTTCTCTTCAGGCAAAAATATTAAGAGTCTTGGAAAGTGGTGAAATAGAAAGGGTTGGTGGAGCGGAGACTCATACAGTAGATGTGCGAGTTATTTCTGCAACAAACCAAGACCTAAATGAGAAGATTAAAGATGGGGAGTTTAGAGAGGACCTATTTCATCGTATAAATGTTTTCCCTGTCACTCTTCCTCCTTTAAGAGAACGAAAAGTTGATATTCCTCTTTTAACTTATGCTATCTTTAAATCTCTTAAAAAGAAGCATAATCTTAATGTTGCCTACATCGAACCAAAAGCAATTGATAGATTAATTGACTATTCATGGCCAGGAAATGTTCGAGAGCTTGAAAATACTTTAGAGAGGGCTCTTTTGATTTGCAATAATAAATACTTAACTGAAAAAGATTTAGGTTCGGTATTAGATGAAAAAGAAACAATTATTGAAGCTCAAAAAGCACCAGACACGATTGAACCTGAATTAGAAAAAAAACCAGAAAAAGGTTCTTCTCCAAATAGCGATCTAGTTATAGGAACAATAACAGATTCAAACCCTGTACTTAAAATTGCGACTCTCAAAGAAATTGAAATGGAAGCAATCAAATCAAGTGTTGAAAGAAATAAATGGAACATGACTTCAACAGCAGAAGAATTGGGTATTAGTAGAATGACACTTTATAGAAAATTGGAACAATATGGCCTCCGCGGCAAAGAGTAAAAATGCTGTAGAAATATTTTCCTACATCGCAAGAGATCAAAAAGCATCTGTGGTGAAAGGTGAAATTAAAGCAATTGAGGAAAGAATTGTTTTAGAGCAACTCAAGAAAATGGGGCTGGACCCAATATCAATCACAGTTAAAAAGGTCTCCGTCTTTGAAAAGCTTGATGTAAACGTATTCGACAGCGTTCCACCTGATTCAATATATAATTTTTCTAGACAATTATCCGTAATGCTTAAGGCAGGTGTACCTCTTATTGATGCTTTAGAATCAATGCTTTCAAAAACGATTAATCCACTTTTAAATAAAACCATTAAAAAAATTATTGAAGATATTTCTGCTGGAGCCACCCTGTCAAATTCATTGGAAAAACATCCAAAAGTCTTTGATACAATGTATATTAATATTATCAGAGCTGGAGAAAGCTCAGGCGTTTTAGAAACTGTTCTTTTTAAACTTGCAGATTTTATCAGTTACGATTTACAATTGACGAATGGAATTAAACAAGCAATAAGATATCCAATGATTGTTATCGGAATAACCGTGACAGTTGGTTTTTACGCTGTTGCATTTATTCTGCCTCGATTTTCTGTTCTTTTTAGCCAAACAGGTATTGAATTGCCACTACCAACAAGAATTTTACTTGGAATTGATACTTTTTTACAAAATTATTCTTTCTATCTTATTACAGGTATTGCAATACTCGCAGGATTATTTTTTCATTTTAAAAGAACCAAAAAAGGCGCAATTGTTTGGGATAGGTTTAAAATTAACGCTCCTGTTTTTGGAAAAATCTTTAAGAATATGGCTATTTCAAGATTTTGCCACGTACTTGAAACGCTAAATAGAACAGGTGTCCCAATTTTAGAATCTCTAACAATTTCTTCGAGAAGTACTGGAAATAGTTACGTACAACACAAACTCGCAAATACTAAATCAGATGTTGGGCTTGGTCATAAAATTGCTAAGTCCCTGGATAAATATGGTTCGGACATTTTTGAAGCACAACAAATAAAAATGATTCAAGTTGGAGAAGAAGCAGCTTCCTTGGATGATATGCTAGTCGAAATCGCATTAATGGTTGATAACGAAACTCAGACAAGAGTGCGCACGCTTACCTCTACTTTAGAGCCTATTATTACTGTAATAATGGGCGCAATGATTTTAGTCTTAGCTCTTTCTATATTTTTACCAATATGGGACATGTATGAATCTCTTGCCAACAACTAAATGGCATGACTACAAAACTAAATAAACGTGATAGATAACATTGTTTTGTATTAAATTATTTTAACAAAGTATATAAAGATAAAAAGGAATAAGTATGTCAATTTGGGTTGTTAGAGGTGGAAAATTTGGAGAATATGAAAACCGTTTTCTTCAAGAAAGTAAAGTATATTTAACAAGGGATGGTTTTAAAACAGACCTTAACAAAATCGCAGAACAAGCAGCGCTTCGAATTTCTCTAGATGAATTTTACCCTACGCTACCATCCTCAAAACTTTCAAGTTGGTCTGATCAGATATGGTCATTTGCGCATGAAGTACAACAAAAAGATTGGGTTATTGTTCCTAGTAAACTAAGCCCCGTATTGCATGTTGGCGAGGTAACAGGTGGATACGTTTATGAAAAAGGCGGTGTAGACCCTTATTACCATTCTAGAGAAATTAAATGGATAGAAAAAGACATTCCCAGAGGGTATTTCCCAACAGATATTCTTTATCAATTAGGTGGTTTTAAAGATGTGTTTAATGCTGATGGTGTAGAAAAAGTATTCCACACCATGGCGGATAACGATTGGGCGCCAACAAAGGATGACGATACTAGTTACGACCAAATGAATGAACTCGTGGCATTGCTCCAAGAAATATCAAGGGATCAAATCGCTCAGCTAATTAGAACAAAATTTAAAGGGCATCGATTGGCTAAGCTTGTAAAAGCGGTTATGGAAGCAAAAGGTTATACCACCCATATGGGCTCATCGGATGAGTCCGGCTCTGATTTAGACATTCTTGCTGCCAAAGGCGGAATGGGCTTTGACGATGATGCAAGGATATGTATTCAAGTTAGAGCTGATGACGTTCCCGTTGCTACACTAGATAAATTTCTAGGCACAATGAATGACGTCGGGGCGAATTACGGATTATTGGTAGCGTGGGGCGGTTTTAAGAGTAATGTAGAGCAAGAAAGATCAAATGAGTTTTTTAAAGTTCGACTTTGGAACCAAAATGACTTAATTGATCAAGTATTATCACATTATCAAGATTTAGATAATTATATTATTGGCGAAATACCATTGAAATCATTCTGGACCATTGCATCGGATTTAGATTAATGAGCATGTACCAATTGTACCAGCTGTAACATAGTGTTACAATATGTATTAATATGCTGTTAAAAAAATTAAATAATAGAGCAGTCTATTTTCAGTTAAATATTATTTTAAGAGGAAAAACAATATTTATAAGATAAAAACCTATTTCTGGCATAGATATTGCTGTTATATTTACAGTGCGTAAAACATTCAATTAGGAAACTAAATTATGATAAAACTTAAAAGTATTAAGAAAAAAATAAAAAGTATAAGTGGAAACTCATTAGCTGAATTCGCAGTTACAACAGCAATGATGGCGACTCTAGCCACAACAGCTGCTCCAAGATTCTCAGGAATTGGAGAAGGCGCTAAAGAGAAAAAAACGTTAGCTGAAATTGACAAAATTGTAATTGCTTCTTCAAACTTTTTTAACAATAGAGTTACTGTGGAGGGCCGTGGAAGATTTCCCGGGCAAGAGAAATATAATGTTGCTGTAGGTGGATATGACAGCGAAATAATGCTTCTATCAGCAATTGGTGAAGATGCTGACGAATCAACCGCCTTTAATACATACGACCATAGTGAAGGTGCCAAATGGAGATCTATATTTGGGACAACTGCTTCTGGAGCTAACAAGGCGATAGAGAGCACTATTACTGATGATCAAGGAACACAAGGACACGTGGAGTACATGGCTGAATTTGCAAACAACGCAATTAAAAGTCCTTACCAGGATGGTCACTATATATATATAGTTCTTCCTGGTGGAGTTGATTATGTTGATCCTGACGGTGATGGGACTTATGTTGCCGTGCAATGTTTAGAATGTTCACCCATTTTATATGTTGCGGATAACGAGAATCCATCTAAACTATTTAAGAAATACCAACCATAGTTTATTAATCAATAATATTATTTTAAAGCCCTGATGAGTCAGGGCTTTTTTATTGTATATAACTTATTAATTTGTATCAAAAAATTACATGTACACTCTGTAACAAAAGTTTACAATTTGTAAACAATCTTCACTTTTTTGCT